>Ga0316187_10000004_pt1 | contig 255453 bp, 260 predicted proteins | sample CroRivburrow1_MG_FD_204927 | JGI IMG/M metagenome (GOLD analysis project Ga0316187, IMG submission 204927) | Coastal sediment microbial communities from Maine, United States - Cross River worm burrow 1 | ecosystem: Environmental > Aquatic > Marine > Coastal > Sediment | place: USA: Maine...
CATTTGCGTTCGCCCGCGCCAGGGCATTGTAAAAGGGTTCCAGCGCGCCACCGGGAATGCCGAACACATGCGTTACACCCTCCTTTTGCAGGTAATGCAGAAGAAGGTCTCCATACTCCAGCCGCTCATCATCCTTTGGCTGAACAGGAGGTTCCAAATGAACAACGCGACTACTCATTCAGGCAGCGGCCGCTCTTCACGGCCCTCATAGAGAATGTCTTCACACGCGATAGGCAAAAAGGTGCCGGGCTCATTATCGAAGGCTTCCGTGTAACACGGAAGCAATCCAATGTACAAAGAATGAACAGTGAAACGGTATATCTCAATGGGCGAAAAGCCCATGTCCAAAAACCGAGCAGATGCATAACCTGCAAAATTCATGATGAGTCGGTACTTCTTGAGCTTATCTTCAATGATTCTGGCAACTTTTAGATGAAGCCCATCTTCAATTCCTAGCTGTTGGGCAAAGCTGTCGATTGGGGCGATACGTTCCTCAACATGGACTATTGGACGGCCATAACCAAATACAGACCGATGCTTTTTTATCTGATCAATAAGGTACCTGGCTAATCCGGAATCGCCCTTATCAGAATATATCTGAGTGGCTTTTAGGATTGTGTTTGCTGCTTGAAACGCTGATTGGCAACCATATACTTTCGCCTCAGAGCTGGCCAAACCGGCAGTTAATGCTGCAGCAGGTGGCGTTCGCGCTGTTCCCGCAAGGGCAGCGACCCTGTTGCACCACAGCCTTGGATCAGGATACCCAGTTACCACATGCATTGCCTCAATGAGGCGAGCTTCATTAGCGAGATACATTCGTCCTGTACATGCCAATATCATTGTTTGCATGAATGTTGCGTTAGGCGTTAGTTCATGGTGCGTATCAAAACCGTATAAAATTGCTGAGCCATCTGCTGCCCAGCCCCCAGCGCGAGATCGAATCTTATCTCTATTATCTCGAAAGGAATCCCAACCCACTATTCCCTCACACTTCCGCTAATGGGATCATCACTCTCATATGAATAGTATTTTGGATCAGACCAAAAGGGGTACTCGTTCCATTGCCGGGATAGCTGCTCAGCACCGTGCGCTAAGATGCCGGCTGAACCAGCGATCAAATATAAACCACTTCCGTGTTCCGGTGATAAGCCAAAGTCACAACAAACGGCCGCGAATATCCCTGGCAGAGTGGAGCAAACATTTCGATCCCCAGACAAAATCATTTCAACTGTTCGAGCAAACTCTAAGTAACCTCCCTTGTACCCAAGATCATCAAGTTTTTCGGTTAGCATGGTGGATCGAGAGTCTTTCGAACCATAGTAAAGGCCAAAACCGGGAGGGTTGTCAGGCCAAGGCGTAATTTCTATACAGGAATCATCAAGCTTCATTTCCTCATAGGCATCTATCATTGCGCTGGCTTTCTCCACACCATTAGCCGGATAATCTTTTTTGGGCAACTCCCCGAACAAGAACCGCATAGCCGCTTCGACACATAAGCCTCCCTCAGCCATTCCTCCTCGAACGGTCAAGCCAGTCGTCAAGATTGTTGCTACAGGAGTTTTTCCAATCCCACAGTTCATCGCGGCTCTAACTGAAGCATCTCTTGGCCCTGGGTTCATGACGGCAGCCATGATTAGGTTGAGAAATTTACCTTCTTCTTCGGTAGGTAGCTCCCCGGTTAGATGCAGAAAAAGAAGCTGCGCCCAATTGAAACGATCAATCAACTCCTCGAATGCATAGCCATGGCAAAAGGTCTTCTCAGCAAGAAAGGGGTTTTCGGCACTTGGCACCTCATGCCAAATGCTCGTGCGAATTCGCTCTTTTTTCGGCCTTGGAGGGAAATGCGGAGGCATTAGTAGGTATAGCTTGCTTCAACCAACCATGTCCTTCCGGGACGGGAAAACCCTGGAGTAACCGATTGAGTGCCAGGAATGCTTGGAATTGGCGAGGGGTCGAATACATCTTTATCGAAAAGATTATGTACCTTGAATGCCAGATCGACACCTTTAAGCAACCGCTGGGTATGAGCTGCCAGATCAACAACCGTGTTCGATGGCGTGGCAGAGCGAGTATCCCCCGGCGCACGTTGCCTCTCCCCGGTCCAGCGGATATCCGCGTGTGCAATGACCTTATCATCAAAAAACCCGGCATTGACTCCGGTTTTTACGCGATGTTTGGGAACATCCGCCAACGCCATCCCCGTAGCGTCGTCTTCGCTCAATTGGTAAGCGTAGTTAAGGTAGCCATACAAAGCATCGCGCACATCAGCCCTCAGCTCCGCCTCAAAGCCCCATATCTTTGCTCCACCCTGATTCGCCGACTGCGGGAACTGGCGAATGATTCGATCGGTGAAGCGGTTGTAAAAAAGGTCCGCGTTGATCTGGAATGCCGGAGAGAGACGCCAGGCAAGCCCTGCTTCCAGCGTGTTCATAATCTCTGGTTTTAAATCCGGATTACCTACGGCGGCGGGGTTGTTGATTTCGTACAACTCCACAAAGCTAGGCGCCCTGAAGGCGCGGCCATACAACAACTTCACATCAACATTTTTAAGAGGAGACCAGACAAAAGCGACGCGTGGATTTACTGTGGCCCCGAAATCGCTGTAGTGATCGAGCCGTACTCCCGCCGTGAAGATGGCATCACGGGAGATTTCCCATTCGTTCTGTGCAAACACCGCCCATACTTGCCGAGTAACATCTTGGTTATGGTTGAAGCTAGCGCTAACATCAATACTGTTGACCACATGAACCACATCGAACTGACGCATATAATCATACTCGACGCCTACTGTCAGGAAATGGCCCTTCCATGGATCAAACGCTAGTTTAAAGCGTGGTGAAATCGACAAATTCTCCAGTCTCGGGTTGGTCGTTTGGACCAGCGTCCCAAATGTTCCCGGGGGGAATGGAGGTGACGGCAAAGGAATAATGGAGCCAGGCACGTTGGGAACGATCGTGTTCAGCATCCATGTCGGGTCGGCCACAGTATGATCCACGCCGAATTTCAGCTCGGAATCTGCTGTTCCAAAGCGATCACTATAGGCTACTTCTCCAAATATTTGCCGGAAGCTAATATCGCTTTGTGTATCGATTTGATTGGTGATGCTCAATGGCGTGCCGCGATGCTTCTGCACGATGAACCCCGTGAATGACAGGCGATCGTACCCAATAATGAAGTGGCCGGTGTGGTTGTTGCGCCAGAAATTGGTGAACCCCGACAGCCCGAGGGCGTCACCGGCGATAAGCTGGCCATTGACGTCCGTATCCCAGTGGTCGTAGCTGCCGACCAAGCCAAAATCTCCTTCTTTATGGCCGATATGAATATTCTGCCGGAGCGCCTTGTTGCTGCCGGCGCCTACTGTCAACGCTGCGCCTTGCAGCTCACCAGGCTTTTGCATGATAACATTGATCACAGCAACAAAGGCGTTGGCGCCATACAGTGAAGAGCCGGGTCCGCGGATAATTTCAACCCTTTTTACCTGGCTTACGGGGAGCTCGTCAAATGTAAGCGTCCAAGACCCTGAAGCAGGCACATTGACGCGGTGTCCATCGATAAGCAGCAAAACCTTTTCCGATTCGCCCGTCTTGATTCCCCGCACCTCTAGAGATTGCTCTACGGAAAACTCACTGGCATAGCTCACGCCAAAACCAGGCACGGTCTTCAGGGCATCGAGCAGATTCCTCGCTCCCATATCCCTGAGCTGCTTGGCCGTGATAACGGTGGCAATGGCGGGGGCCTTATCCAGGGTGCGGGCGGATTGGGTAGCTGAGATAAAGAGGTCTTCCTCTTCGAAAAGGAAGGAAAGGTCTTCGGAAACCGTTTTGGATTCGGCAAGCGCCGACCCTTGCCAGAAAACAATAAGAGCCATTACACAAAGAAACCTATTAAAGGCCTTTTTCCAGATATTAGGCATTGATCTCCTCCCTGAAACAACATGCGGTATTTGCCTCGTGGAACTTACATCAAACCACGCATTTCATCAATGAAACTGAAGTATTATTAGCCAATGTCTCAGCCTTCTAATTCGGCCGGCGCCATGAGATGGCTGGACTCGGATCTCAGCGGCAGTGCCTCAAGTCCTGACTCAGCCGGCCCAGAAAGCGGCTGGCCGTTCATGGGGTCAAAACAGGCGCCATGCGTGTGGCATGTCAACATGGTCCCGCCCGCGTTGAAAAAACGGCCTGGGACCCAGTCCAGCGGAGAGCCCGCATGCGGACAGCGATTATGATAGGCGTAGCATCGCCCCTTGAAACGGATCACGAAGCCGGCCTCCTGATTGGCCCCACGAGTGTAGGAGAAACATGTCGCCTGCCCTTCATGGGGAGAACTGACTTGCTGCCAACGAAGAACTTTCGGCATGGTGTTTTCAAAATGTGAGATCAAAATATGCCGCGGCATGATCCGCGATACCCTCTTACGAAAGCGCTTTCTTATAGCACTCGGCCGCCTTCTCCCATTCGCCATCCTCGGCAAACCAGTCGCCCCGGGTTTGCCAAACGATGGGCGACGGGTGACGCTGGATCAGCTCTTCGATGTGCTCAAGCGCCAGCCCTGTCAAATCGGCATCATGTGCCAGCTGAGCCCGCAACCACTGATTGGCGATGGGCATACCGTCATGACGTTTATCTACCTTGCGGTACGCCTTTAGCGCATCATCCTGGAGCAAGGGCAGCAATGCCTTGGCCACGGCCAGATCGTCGTTATTCTGCAAATGGGCCATCCACAGGCGCTGAGCCGATGCGCGGTCATTCTGCTCCACATAGGCGTCGCCAAGGGCCAGGATTACGGTCGGCAAATCCGGTGCCAGGCGTTGCGCCTTGCGCAACCAAGTGAGAGCCTGCTCGGGCTGTTTGCTCGCCATGGCGAGGTAGGCTCGCGTCAACCGGGGCTTGATACTGGCCGAAGATCGTCCGCCGCGTTTCCACTCTTCCTCCAGCAACTCGGTGAGTTGCGTCCAGTCCGCTTCCTCCTCGGCGATTTGCTGAAACCGCTGCAAAGCCAGCGGGGCTCCAGGGTGGACATTCAGCCAAGCCTGTAAAAACGCTTTACGCTTGGCCAGATCAGGCTTCTTATTGGCATCTGGGTCGGTGGCCAGACGGGCGGCGAGCGCGGTTTTCAAGGCATCATCATCAGACCCCGGCAATGGCTGATCAGAAGCTGAAAGCGTTAACAGGCGCAGCAACTCCCTGCTCCAGTCGGGAAGCACGCGCCCCCCTTTTTTGAAGCCTTTCGCGCCAAGGTCGCCGCGTATGTCGATCAGGTTTGCCAAGCCATCGCGGACATTGCCCCACCGCCGTTTTCGGCTGCCCAGACGCAGGCTTTGCCAGAGATGTGAAGGCCCGCCCAGGATAGCCCGGATGATGCGCTGCAGAGCCCATAGCACCGCCAAAACAAGCAGCAACACAACGAGCAGCAGGCCCTGCTTGGTTTCGAACACCCAGCCAAACGCCTCGATGCGCGCAACCTGCTGGGCAAACATGGGGTTCATCGCCAGCAGGGCGGCAATGCCCAGGGACAGCAGCAGCAGAATTAACACCCTTATCATAGTTGCTCCAACCACGCCCGCGCCGTAGAACGCAAGGCATCGACATCTGAGGTTATTGAAGAGAAGTCATCCGGCAGCATGGGCGGCTGATCCACCGCGTCGCGGATAGCATGCGCCAGTTGTTGCCATGGCTCGGTCTCGGGCCAGTGCTCGGCCCTGATCATATGGATCGCTTTCGTTACCCGGCTTTCCAGCTCGGCGGCAACCATTCTATCGCCCACGTCAGAGCGGCTCAGGTGAAAATTATCCTGCACCCACTTCTCAAAATTTGCCTGAAGGGTGGCCTCGCCAGAGGCCCCAGCATCCTCTTCCGCGCTACGCATCAACGCTTCGGCAACCGCCTCAAGCGCCGCCACCCAGTCGCGCCGGGCCTGCCACTGACGGGCGGCGAGATCACGCATCTCTTCGGCTTGAGACCGCTGCTCATCATCAAGTCCGGCGGCTACGGCTATATCCGACCAGGCGAAATAGATCTGATCCAGCGTACTAGCCGGATTGGCGATCCAGTTCAGGCGAACCCTAATATCCGGCAATTGCCGCTCGCCCATGGCCTTGCGCAGGATGGCGCTCTCATCGCGCAGTTCGCGCAGGCCATCCTTCAAAGATTCAATCGTCTCACGAAGCGCTTCAACCTCCTCGCTTGAGACGGTGGGTTGAGGAGGCGGAACGGGCGCGGCAATCCTTTTTGGCGTAGGAGCAACGGGCTTCACCACCTTGACCGGCTCAGTTTTCCGCTCAACCTTGGATTGATTGAACAAACCGGTAACATCCTGACGAATCTCTGCTGGCGCGAAAAACCAAATGGCCGCCAAGGCCACGATGACGACAAGTATCAGCGCCCAGGGACCGCGCTTCTTTTTACTCACGGCCTTGTTCTGAGAATCCTTGCCGGCCGTCTCCTTGTTAACAGCGGGGGCTTCGGCTTTCGGCGCCTCCTTATCCATCTCCTTGTCAGCCATCATTCAGCCAACGGGCCACATCTAGAGCATGGTAGGTGAGAATAAGATCAGCGCCGGCGCGCTTAAAGCTCAGCATGGTTTCCAGCACCACCTTCTGCTCATCAATCCACCCTTTGTCGGCGGCGGCCTTCACCATGGCATATTCGCCTGACACATTGTATGCGGCCATAGGCAGATCGGTGGCATCCTTGACCTCGCGAATGATGTCCATGTAGGCCAGCGCCGGCTTAACCATAAGCAAATCCGCGCCTTCCTCGATATCAAGCAAAGCCTCACGCAGTGCCTCGCGACGGTTGGCCGGGTCCATCTGATAGGTCCTTCGGTCGCCGAAGCTGGGAGATGAATCGGCCGCATCGCGGAATGGACCGAAATAGGCCGAGGCGTATTTTACCGCATACGACATGATGGGGATGTTCTGGTAACCGCTCGCGTCCAGCGCTTCCCGGATCGCACCAATCATGCCATCCATCATGCCCGATGGCGCAATCATATCCACGCCCGCCTCGGCATAGGACACGGACTCCTTCTGCAGGTTTGCCAGCGTGGCGTCATTGTCTACGTCATCGCCATGCAGCACGCCACAGTGGCCATGATCGGTATATTCGCAGAAACAAGTATCCGTGATGATGCACATATCAGGCGCGGCGGTTTTGGCCTCGCGAATGCTGCGCTGCACGATGCCGTCCGTATCCCAGCCGCTGGAACCCAAGGCATCTTTTTCGGCCGGTATGCCGAATAGAATCACGCCGGGGATACCCAGGCTTTCGGCCTCGCGCACGGCCTTGGCGACGCCAGACAAGGGGATCCGCTGCACGCCCGGCATGCTTGCCACCGCAACAGGCCGGTCAATCGTTTCATCTACGAATAGGGGGTAAATCAGATCGGTTGGAGCCAGCGCCGTTTCGCGCACCATGCTGCGCAGCACGGGCGTGCGCCGCAGTCGCCTGGGCCGGATAATTAGGTCAAATATCGACATGGGATGGTTCACCTTGCTCGAAGTATAGTTCAAGAGCGCTAAGCATGGCCTCAAGGGTAGCTTTTTTTGCCACGGCCTGCACCGTCAGGCCAAGCTCGGCGCATGCGTGCGCCACCTGCGGGCTGATCACAGCGACCGCCGGGCGCGATGCCAGCTTAATATCGCCGATGCGCCGCACGTAATGCCGCGCGGTTTTGCCGCTGGCCAACAGCACAGCATCGATATTTCCTCGCCTTAACTCCGCGATGATTGGCGCTGAATCATGCCGCGGGCAAACTGTATCATAGGCCTTGACCAACTCGACTTCGATTCCCTTGGAGCGCAGAGCGTCAACGATCAGGTCGCGGCCCTCGCTGGCGCGAAAAAAAATCAGCCGCCGTGGCAATCCTAACGTTTCATAGGCCTCCAGAAGCCCTTCCTGCGAATAACGCTCGGGAACCACGGCGGCCTTTACTCCCAGGCCAAGCAACGCCTCAGCCGTTTTTCGGCCTACGGATGCCACGCGAACCTGGCTGAACGTGCGGCCGACATCCTCGCCCAGCACCCGCTGGACGGCGGCCACCCCATTGGCACTGGTAAACAGCGCTTCGGCTCCAGCCGCGTGTAGCCGGCTCAGGCCGCGCCGCACCTCATCTGGATGAAACTCCACCTCCAGACAGGGGAAAAGCACGGGCATAGCGCCTTTCTCCGTAAGCAAGACTTCGGTTGGCCGTGCCTGCTCAAGCACGCGCGTGACGAGGATACGTTTTCCATCAAGCACTGACATGGAGCAAGAATACGTCAGTTTGGGCTTCGCCAACAGCCGCCAACCAAGATGAGCGCTGTTTGACCACAAAGCGCACATTGAGTGTGGAAAGAACGATTATAATAAGTATACTAATAATATGGGTTCTCCAGATTTGCAGGCGGCTTATAAGTGCCTGAAGACGGTTTTTGGCTATGACAGCTTCCGCGGCAAGCAGGAAGAAGTCATTGCATTCCTGCTGGCGGGAGAAGACGCCTTCGTGCTGATGCCCACGGGCGGCGGCAAATCTTTGTGCTACCAGATTCCCGCGCTGTTGCGCCAGGGCATCGGCATCGTTGTCTCGCCGCTGATCTCGCTGATGAAGGATCAGGTGGATGCGCTTAATGCCTGCGGCGTGCGTGCGGCTTACTACAACTCATCGCTCGGAGTGGCCGCCGCCAGGCAGGTGCTTGCGGACGTGCAGAGCGGCAGGGTGGACCTGCTTTATGTCGCGCCGGAGCGGTTGCTGTCCGACAGCTTTCAGGAACTGCTCGCGTCGCTGGACATCGCCCTGTTCGCCATCGACGAGGCGCACTGCGTATCGCAATGGGGGCATGATTTCAGACCTGAATACGTCAAACTGGGACTTCTTCGCGAACTCTTTCCGCATGTACCGATTCTGGCCTTGACGGCCACGGCCGACGCCCACACCCGCAAGGATATCCTTGAGTGTCTCGGCCTTGCCGATGCCAGGCTCTTCATCTCAAGCTTTGACCGCCCCAATATCCGCTACCTGGTGGCGGAAAAGAAACAGCCCATGCAGCAACTGCTGGAGTTTCTGGAATGCCATCCCACGGGTGGCGGCATTATTTATTGCCTGAGCCGCAAACGTGTCGAGGACGTCGCCGTCAGCCTTCAGCGTGAGGGCATCCGCGCGGCGGCCTACCATGCCGGCTTGCCGGCCAAGACGCGTGCGCGCGCCCAGGATGATTTTCTGCGAGACAGGCTGCGGGTTATCGTCGCCACCATCGCCTTCGGCATGGGCGTAAACAAGCCTAATGTTCGCTTTGTCGTCCATTTCGACATTCCCAAGAGCATCGAAAGCTATTACCAGGAAACGGGCAGGGCAGGGCGCGACGGGCTGGAGGCCGAGGCATTGCTGCTCTACGCCGGAGCTGACACCGGCATGGTGCGCAAGTTGATCGACAACGTGGAAAACCCCGATCAGCGGCGCGTGGAGGCTTATAAGTTCAAGAACATCGTCGGCTATTCAGAGGCGCTCACCTGCCGGCGGCAGGTGCTCCTGGGGCATTTGGGAGAGCGTTACAAACAGCCTTGCAACAACTGCGACATCTGCCTTGATCCTCCGCCTCAATTCGATGCAAGCCCGCTCGTGCGGCAATTGTTTCAAAGCATCAAGGCCCTGGAACAACCTTGCAATGCCGACTACGTCGTCGACGTGCTGCGCGGCGTGGCCACCACCCGCATCAGGGAAAATGGCCATGCTGATTTGCCGATCTTCGGCAGCGGCAAGGAGGCCAGCGCTGGCGAATGGTCGTCCCTGCTCAATCAGCTCGTCCATCGCGGCTATCTCGCCCCGGATATCAGCAAGCATGGCGCGCTAAGCCTGACGAAAGAGGCGGCGGGCATGGATCAGAGCGTCGCCCCCCTGATGCTGGGCAAACGCCACGCTCGCCGTAAGACCAGTTATGGAAAACCGCCGGTTAAGCAGGACGACCTGTTTGAAAAACTGAGTTCGATGCGCAACCAGATCGCCGACTGTCATGATGTGTCGCCCACTGCCCTTTTCAGCGATGCCAGCCTCCTGGACATGTGCAAGCTGCAACCCAAGGATATGGATGAATTCCTAGAGGTCAGCGGCGTGGGCAAACGCAAGCTGGAGAAGTTCGGCGAAGCGTTCCTTGATGTCATCAAGGAAAACGCATCCAAAAAGGTGGCTCCCAAGCCAGGCGGCTTCACGGTCACGGGGCCTCCCGCCAACCCCAACCAGATGCAGACGCTCGAGCTACTCAAGAAGGGCATGGATGTAGATGAAATCGCCGCGCACCGGGGCATCAGCGCGACCAGCGTCAAAAACCACTCAGTGGCTTTGGTGATGGCCGGTCATGCCATCGATGTCCGTTCCATTGTGGGCGAATACTTTGAAGGTATCGTCTCCGCTCTGGATGAGGCGGACCCCTACGCCTCGCTGTCTGATATCAAACGCTCCCTGCCAGAAGATGTCTCCAACGAGCAGTTCAGGCTGGTGCTGGCCTGGCGCGAGGCAACAGCCGGAAGCATGCAAGTCGCCTGAGCATTTTCCGGATTTTCACTGGATGTGTGGTTGAGAGCGCTCACTCACCGATAATTTTCACCAACACGCGTTTTTTGCGCCGGCCATCAAACTCGCCGTAGAAAATCTGTTCCCACGGCCCGAAGTCCAGCCGTCCCTCGGTGATGGCCACCACTACCTCGCGGCCCATGATCTGCCGCTTCATATGTCCGTCGGCATTATCCTCACCCGTGTCATTGTGACGGTACTGGTTGATCGGCGCATGCGGCGCTAGTTTTTCCAGCCATACGTCGTAATCGTGATGCAGGCCGCGCTCATCATCATTGATGAACACGCTGGCGGTAATATGCATGGCATTCACCAGCGCCAGCCCCTCCCGCACCTCACTTTCGCGCAGGCACTGATCCACATCTGGCGTGATGTTCACGAATCCCCTGCGCGAGGGCACCTCAAACCATAGTTCCTTGCGATAGTTTTTCATGCGCCCTCCTCGCACACATCGAAGCGCTGCTTCTTGTTGCAGTGCGCCAGCGGCAATTTACAGATGACGAGCGAATCACACCAGCGACGCGGCAGGCTCATGGTCTCCAATGTCCTGCCCGGCATTCCCCCGCCAGCCAGACTTCAATAGGGTTGGCCGCATGAGTGAGGGTGTAATTACCAAAAGCATTAGGCGCTTTGGCGTGGCCACGTCTACGTTCTGGCTGGTCGTGTTCATTGTTGTCACTTCAATCATTCTCGATGTGATCGTCCATCGCATGCTCAACGAACCCATGATCGAACCATTCATCATGGCCGATACCCTGATCGCATCCGTCATCGCGACACCGATCAGTTACATCCTGCTAAGAATGGTCCAAAGGCTGGACGCTCAGCACAAAGATCTGTCGGCAGCCTTTGAGGAAATTCGCGAGCTTAAGGGGCTGATTCCCGTTTGCGCATCCTGCAAGAAGGTCCGTGATGACGATGGGTTCTGGCACCAGGTGGATGTATACATTCGGCAGCATACCGGCGCCGAGATCACCCACGGCTTGTGCTCCGACTGCGCCACGGACGTCAAAAAGGACTTAAACCGAACTTAGGTGAGGTCTGCAATAGTTCCAGGATGGACTTTTTCGCTACGTAAAGAAGCCCGTTAACTCTCTGGACAAGCGATAGCGGCACCATAGACAACACGGCAATATCAAAGCGCTGCTCTATCTCCTCTCACGGATGTCTACAATAGCATCATGCGCGGACCATTTTCCCCCTTCCACCTGCTTGCTTTTATATTTCTGCTGCTTTTTCTGCTGGTGTTCGTGCAGTTGGGCTTGCTGTCGCTGGCCATGGAAAAGCTTGGGCTTTCCCTGACCCAGGGCATGCTGTTGTTGTTCGCCTCGCTGTTCGGCAGCTCGTTGAACCTTCCCCTCACCTCGATCAAGGCCGAGCACCCTGAACCGGATGCTAGTCAACCGGACTTGCGCCGCCTGTTGCGCCTGCCGCCATTGCCCTTCACTGGGCGAACCCTGATCGCCGTCAATGTCGGCGGCTGTCTCGTTCCGATCGTGTTTTCCGCCAGTCTGATCAACCGCTTTCCGCTGGCGGGACAGGATGTTCTGTTGGCTATCGCCATCACCGCCGCCATCTGCTATGCCGCCAGCCGCCCGGTTCCAGGCATCGGCATCGGCATCCCAATGTTTATCGCGCCGATCACGGCAGCCATAGTTGCGATGGTGATTGATGGGGAACTTGCGCCGCCCCTGGCCTATATCTGCGGCACACTGGGCGTGCTCATCGGCGCGGACCTGTTGCGCATGAAGGACGTCGCCAAACTTGGCGCACCCATCGCCTCCATAGGCGGCGCCGGCACCTTCGACGGTATCTTCCTCACCGGCATCGTGGCGGTGCTTCTCACATAGATGTTGATCGGTTAAACCAGCAGAAACACAAAGACCCTCGATCCCGATGAGATGTTGATCAATGGCATCTGAAGTACATCGAGTTGCGTAGATTTAGCTAAAGACAGGGAGGGAAAATCCTGTATAGCTTCCTATCATCCTAGAAGCCCAGAAGCTAATTGCTGCCGATCGCCCGTAATCTTTACTCAGTTCGTATATAATTGATGTATTTTGTGTCCTCGTTCAATAAATGATCAACCAATAGAACCTTGATTTTCAGACCTGTTTCAATCCACGCTGTGCTGGGCTCTGTATCCTGAATATCCTTCAAAGCCAGCTTGATCTTACTGGTAAGTTCCGAATGGATTTGAGCGTGCTCCCGTGCGGCGGGGTAAGCGTTTTCGACAAGAAGCCGTTCCTCATGCTCGAAGTGGGCAATGGCCCCCTCCAATATAAGCTTCATGATGTGCTCAATAGCAGCTTTATCCCGACGCTGATTCAAGATTTCGCCATTTAGATCATTTACCAGTTCGATGAAGTGCTGGTGCTCGGCATCAATTACTGGATTCGACATACTGAGAACGTCTGACCACTCAATTTCCCAAGGGGAATTCGCCATTACTCATCATCCCTCATGCATTTTTGGACTGATTATAGCAGATGCCCAGAATGTCAGTTTTGGGTCGTAAAGATCTTACCCAAGAACGGTGAACATTCGAATGAAACCGAAATAAACACATCAAAGGAGCCCCCGCTCTCTTTGATGTGTGAATCCGATCAATCAGATATGAATCGCGCGGCCTTCCGAATCGAGCACGGATTCATGGATCATCTCTGACAGCGTCGGGTGCGGAAACATATGATGAATCAAATCGGATTCCGTCGTTTCCAGCGTGCGCGCCAATTGCAGCGCCACGATCAGCTCGGTGGCCTCGGCACCCACAATATGCGCGCCTAGCAGCTCACCCGATTCGGCGTGGAATATCGTTTTGACCATGCCTTCGGTCTCACCCAGGCCCATGGCCTTGCCGTTTGGCGCATAGGCCATGCGGCCGATCTTGACCGGTATATCCTCTTCCTTGCACTGATTCTCAGTCTTCCCGCAACTGCCCACCTGTGGCTGGCAGTAGGTGCAGCCCGGCACGTTGCCGTAATCAACCTTGTGCGGCTCAAGCCCCGCAATGGCCTCGACACAGACGATGCCCTCATGGCTGGCCACGTGCGCCAGGGCCGGTGCGCCAATGACATCGCCAATGGCATAGATGCCGGGATGATCGGTGCGGCACCAGTCATCCACTTCGATCGTGTTGCGATCGACCTTCATCTGCGTGTGCTCGGCGCCAATGTTGTCCGTGTTGCCGATAACACCGACGGCGACCAGCACGCAATCGCCCTCTATGGTTTCGGGCTTACCTTTCGACTTGTACTCAACCACGCCCTTGGTCTTGACCTTCTTTGCCGACTTCACCATCGCACCGGTCACGATCTGAATGCTCTTCTTCTTGAAGCTGCGCTCCACGACCTTTGATATCTCTTGGTCTTCGAGCGGCAAAATCTGCTCGGCAGCTTCCAGCACCGTCACCTCCGAGCCCATGGCCCTGTAGAAATAGGCGAACTCCATGCCAATCGCACCGCTGCCGATGACCACCAGCTTCTTCGGCGTCTTACTCGGCACCAGGGCCTGCTTGTAGGTGATGACGACTTTGTCATCCACCTCCATGCCGGGAAAGGCGCGGGCGCGGGCGCCAGTGGCCACGATCACATGCTTGGCCGTGACCTGCTTCTCGCCATCCTTGCCGTCCACCATCAGCTTGTTGCCGGCGGCGAAACGGGCATGGCCCTCGATATGCGTGACCTTGTTCTTTTTGAACAAAAAGCCTATGCCCTTGTTGAGCCTGTCGGAAATCTTGCGCGAGCGCTCAACGGCTATGGTGAGCTCGGGTTTTGGCGAGCTCAGACCGATGCCGAGTTCCTTGCCGTGATCCCTGATCACGTTGATCAGCTCCGCCGTGCGCAACAGCGCCTTGGTGGGAATGCAGCCCCAGTTCAGGCAAATGCCGCCCAGATGCGTGGACTCGATACAGGCCACCTTCAACCCCAGCTGCGCCGCCCGAATGGCCGCCACATAGCCGCCGGGGCCCGCGCCAACCACCACCACGTCGTATTCGCCATCGGCGTTAAATACGCCGGCGGTCTTCAGATTCAGCTCATGCTCGTCTACGTCGTCCGATGCCGCCTGCGCCGCGGTAATGGTTTCGACCACTTGCTCCGGCGTGGCGACGGGCGTTTCTTCGGCTGAAACAGCAGCCTCGGGTGGCATTTCCTCCAACGCAACCGCCGCACCCGCGCCCTCAGGCGTATAGTCGGCCGGCACGTCCTCGCCCTCTTCGGCGATCACGGCGATGGCCGCGCCCACCGGCACGACCGCGCCTTCGGCTGAAATGATCTTGTGCAGCACGCCCTCATCCACCACTTCCATTTCCATGGTGGCCTTGTCCGTCTCCACTTCGGCCATCACCTCGCCGGAGACCAGTTCGTCACCCTCGTTTTTCAGCCAGCGAACGATCTTGCCCTCGGTCATCGTGGGCGAAAGCTGGGTCATGAACACATCAATCGGCATTCGGTTGCACCTCATCATTGTTTGGACCGCAAAAAGAGCCATCCATGGCCTTTTCGCTCCACGAAAACAGAAAATCGATTTTCTGTTTTCTCACAACTCGAAGCATCGAGTTGCCGCCCCTTGTGGGCGGAATATTGCTGACCACCAAGTCACCAAGGAAAAACTTTTTCTGTAGATCTCTGTGCCTGCGTGCCTCTATGGTGAATTCTAACTTAGATCAACAACCCGGCGGGGGCTTCCAGGTGACGCTTGAGCGCCGCAAGCACATTGGCGCCAACGGCGCCATCGACCACGCGGTGATCGCAGGACAGCGTAACCGTCATCATTTGCTTCACGCGGACTTCACCATCTTCCACCACCGGCCGAAACTCGGTTGCACCTACCGCCAATATCGCTCCCTCCGGCGGATTAACCACCGGCGCGAACTGGCGCACGCCAAACATGCCGAGGTTGGAGATGGAGAATGTGCCACCGGTATACTCCTCCGGCTTGAGTCCGCCCTCCCTGGCCCGGCCAGCCAACTCCTTCACCTCGTGCGAGATTTCCACCACGGTCTTCTGCTCGGCATAACGGATCACCGGCGTGATCAACCCACCCTCCAGCGCCACGGCGACGGAGATGTGCGCGTATTTATGCCTGAGGGTATGGCTTTCGGTCCAACTGGCATTGGCATCGGGCACATCGACCAGGGACTTGGCCGCTGCCTTGATGACCAGGTCGTTGACCGACAGCTTGAAGCTGCCCCCTGCCGCTTCATTCAACTGGGCGCGCAGATCGAGCAAACGATCCATGGCCACATCGACGGTCAGATAAAAATGCGGCGCCATTTGCTTGGATTCGGTGAGCCGGCGCGCAATGGCCTTGCGCATCATGCTGTTTTCCACGCGCTCGAAATCATCCTCATGATAAGGCAGCGGCCCCTGAGGCAGGGGCTTGGGCGGAGGAATGACGACCGGCTCGCCGGCGCCAATACGAATGCCGGCCTTGGCCGCCTTTTCCACATCTGTTTTGGTAATGCGGCCGCCGGCTCCGGTGCCGTGCACCGAACCAAGGCTTACGCCCAGCTGTTTCGCCAAACGTTTAGCCAGCGGACTGGCCTTGATACGCTTTGATGCAGCAGGTTCGGATGGCGGGGACACCGGCAGCACGGAAGCCGGGACGTCTACTGGCGACGCCTCAGCAGCCGGAGCCTCATCAGCAACAGCCACGGGGGCAGCGCCGGCATCAGGCTGATAGCCAGCAGGCACATCTTCGCCGTCCTCGGCAATCACGGCGATGGCCGCGCCCACCGGCACGACTGCGCCTTCGGCTGAAATGATCTTGTGCAGCACGCCCTCATCCACCACTTCCATTTCCATGGTGGCCTTGTCCGTCTCCACTTCGGCCATCACCTCGCCGGAGACCAGTTCGTCACCCTCGTTTTTCAGCCAGCGAACGATCTTGCCCTCGGTCATCGTGGGCGAAAGCTGGGTCATGAACACATCAATCGGCATAGGGCTCCCCTGGAATCAATTACGGTGGCAGACCTGGCGTGCGGCGGCGATGATCTCCTCCACCGAAGGCAATGCCAGGGCTTCCAGGTTGTGGGCATAGGGCATCGGCACATCCTTGCCGGTCACCCGCAACACCGGCGCATCCAGATGGTCGAACCCCTTTTCCATGATCCGGGCGGACACTTCCGCGCCAATGCCGGAAAAACGCCAGCCCTCTTCAACCACCACGGCGCGATTGGTCTTGGCCACCGAGTCGAGAATGGTTTGTTCATCCAGAGGCTTGATGGTGCGCGGATCGACCACTTCGACCTCAACGCCCTGCTTGGCCAACTCCTCGGCCGCCGTCAGGGCAAAGCCCACCATGCGCGAATGGGCAATAATGGTCACATCCGCGCCCTCCCGCTTGATCTCGGCCTGGCCGAGCGGGATGCTATATTCCTGATCAGGCACCTCACCGATATCGCCATAGCACATTTCATTTTCGATGAAAATGACCGGATCGTTGTCGCGTATGGCGCTCTTGAGCAGGCCCTTGGCGTCCCTGGGCGTGGCGGGCATCACCACCTTCAGGCCCGGCACGTTGACCATCCAGTTCTCCAGGCTCTGCGAATGCTGCGCACCCACCTGCGCGGCAGCGCCGCCAGCGCCACGAAACACCATCGGCACATGGTATTGGCCGCCCGACATATACAGCATCTTGGCGGCAGCATTGACGATTTGGTCCATGGCGAGAATGGCGAAATTCCACGTCATGAACTCGATGATGGGCCTCAGTCCCGCCATGGCCGCACCGACGCCAAGACCGGCGAATCCCAGTTCGGTGATGGGCGAATCGATCACCCGCTGCTTGCCAAATTTATCCAGCATGCCCTGCGAGACCTTGTAAGCGCCATTGTATTCGGCCACTTCCTCGCCCATGAGAAACACGCTGTCATCGCGCACCATTTCCTCGCACATGGCCTGGTTCAAAGCCTCGCGGAAGGTAATCTCCGACATGATCAATTACCTCCCCAGGGAGAAGGGTAGGCATTTTCAATCGGATCGCGGTAGACGTCGGTGTACAGCTCTTTCTTGTCCGGCAAGGGCGACGCCTCCGCCGCTTTGGCAGTGTCAGCCACCAGTTTCTTGATCGCTCTGTCTTTATCCTTGAAATAATCTTCGCTCGCCAGCCCCGCACTGATCATGCGCTTTTGCAAACGCACGATGGGATCGCGTCCGGTGCGCCATTCATTGACCTCGTCGCGGGTTCGGTAGGTGGCCGGATCACTCATCGAGTGCCCACGATAGCGGTAGGTCACGGCTTCTACCAGAATCGGGCCATCGCCCGAGCGCGCATGCTCAAATGCCTCGCTCATATAGCGTTCCACCTCGAGCACATCCATGCCGTCCACCTGCATGCCTGGCAGCTTGAAAGAAATGCCGCGCTTATACAGATGCGTCTCAGCCGAGGCTCGGTTCAGCGACGTGCCCATAGCATATTGATTGTTTTCCACCACGAACACGACAGGAAGCCGCCACAAAGAGGCCATATTAAAGGATTCGTACACGGCGCCCTGGTTGATGGCTCCATCGCCCAAAAAACAGGCCGTCACCCGGCCATCCTGGCGGTAATGACCGGCGAAGCCGAAACCTAAAGCGATCGGCACCTGCTCGGCCACGATACCATTGCCGCCTGCAAAGTTCCTGGAAGCGTCAAACAGATGCATGGAGCCTCCCTTGCCTTTGACCAGACCATTGCCGCGTCCCAGTAACTCAGCCATGACTGCCAATGGATCGCAACCACGCGCCAGGGCCAGGCCGTGGTCGCGGTAGCTGGTCAGCAAATAGTCTTCCTGGCGCATGGCCTTGACGACACCGACGGACACCGCCTCCTGGCCATTGCACAGATGGCAGAAGCCGCCAATTTTCTGTAAGCCATAGAGCTGGCCGGCCTTTTCCTCGAAGCGGCGGATGAGCAACATGCCGTCATGCAGGGCATGGAGTGTTTCGGCATCATAGAAGTTCTCTTCATGCGTGATGCCCTGCGGCTTGGCCGCTGCTTGTTTTTTTGCTGTAGACATGAACCCCCCGAAGCTAAAGTTGCCAAGCACGAAGAATGCCGTAGGGTGATAGGAGCGGCAACCGGCAATAAAATAAGCGTATTTACTGCGGCTTACGTCACAGATGGGTGAAAACCCACGTGCTTCAATGCCAGTCTGCCGTTGTTGCCGCTCAGGGAAAGCCTGACTTTTGGGGGGTCCCTGGCTAAACGGTTATCGCTCTGCGAGGAGATGGTGCATATGGGACGTTTCTTGGCCTTCAGGGAAGGGGAAACCCTGCTCGAGCAAGGCGACGAGGATACGGCCGCATACCTGATCAAGGACGGCTGGTTGCAGGTCGTACGGAAATATGGGGATCAAGAGGAGCCCATTGCCATGCTGGGCCCCGGTGAAATTGTCGGCGAGCTTGGTCTGGCCGGCATGGTGGCGGCCCGCTCGGCTTCGGTCATCGCCTTGACCGACGGCGAGGTTGAGGTGATCAACCGCGGCGCACTGATTCGCCTGGTCAATGGGCCGGGAGACAAGCTCGTGCCCTTGCTCGGCGCTTTGTTCACACGCTTGCAAACGGCCCTGCTGGTCCAGCAGGGAGGTGAGGCCGACGAAAAGGTGCTTGCCTGGGTTGAGGGCATCAACCACGAGGCTGTTCGCACCCTGTGCAATCGCCCCCTGGCCATCACGCACTTGCCCTGGATCTTTGGCGCGTTCAAAACACCCCAGAGTGTTACCGATCTGTTTCGCGCATCCCCGCAGGTGGACGTTCGCCTGGTTGATCCGAGCCGCTCCATCCGCGAGCAACACGCCATCATCGAAAAGGCCGCCGGTGGTATGCAAATCCGACTCATGCACCGTAGCGATTATTGCGAGGTCAACGGCGAGAAACCCGATTTTGAGACAGGCTTCCCGGTCGCGCCACTGCCTGCGGGCGAACACACCCTGGCCTTCGGCCAGGAGCTACAGCCTTACCGTTTCCGCATCAGAATTCCGGCAAACAAGAAGCGAGGGAAATAGCGGCAGAAATGCTAATCCGGCTCGGCCGGCGTTTACCCGGGTGCGCTGTCCGAATCCGGCGCACGTACAACTTCCAGAAAAGCAGCCCCGTAACGCTCCAGTTTATGCAGCCCCACGCCTGGAAGCTGGGCAAACTCGTCCATGCTTGCTGGCCTCTGTTCGGCCATGGCCAGCAGGGTGGCGTCATGGAAGATAACGTAAGGCGGGACGCCCTGCGCCTCGGCGATGGCCTTGCGTTGTTGCCGCAAGGCCTGCCACAAGGGTTCGTCGGCCGCATTCGCCAGCTGAGGTGCGCGCCTGCTTGCGCCCTTAGTCCGTTGCTGCTTTTCGCGCTTGAGTTCCTGGCGCAACGACAGACGCTGCTCGCCGCGCAACACCGGGCGGCTGGCCTCGGTGAGGCGCAAGCCGCCATGCCCATCCGCATCCGCGCTCAATAGCCCTCGCGCGACGAGCTGACGAAATACCGAACGCCATTGCCTGGCGTCCATGTCGCCGCCGATGCCAAAGGTGCTGATCCGGCCATGGCCAAAGCGCAGCATTCGCTCGTCCTCGCGACCGCGCAGCACGTCAATCAGGTAATTCACGCCAAATCGCTGCCCGGTGCGGAACACGCAGGAAAGCGCCTTTTGCGCCGCCTCGGTGCCATCCCACGTTTCAGGTGGATTCAGGCAGTTGTCACAATTGCCGCAAGGGGCTTCCAGCGCGTCGCCAAAATAGGCCAACAGGGCCTGGCGGCGGCAGGAAGTGATTTCGCACAGGCCGAGCATGGCTTCGAGCTTGCGCCGCTCCAGACGCTTGCGCGCCTCATCGGCGTCGGAGCCTTCCAGCATCTGGCGCAGCATGATGACATCCTGTAAGCCATAGGCCATCCAGGCATTGGCGGGCAGGCCATCGCGCCCGGCCCGCCCGGTTTCCTGATAATAGGCCTCCAGGCTTTTGGGCAGGTCGAGATGGGCGACGAAGCGCACATTGGGCTTGTCGATGCCCATGCCGAAAGCGATGGTGGCCACGATGATAACGCCTTCCTCGTGGATAAAACGCGCCTGATGGAGCTGCCGCGCCTCACTGGAAAGCCCGGCATGATAAGGCAGCGCCGTCCGCCCCCGCTTGCTCAGCCATTCGGCTGTGATCGCCACTTTTTTCCGTGACAGGCAGTAGACGATGCCGGCGTCGTCCTTATGCTCGGCGCTCAGGAAACGCCACAGCTGTTCGCGGGCGTTGTTCTTCTCGCTAATCCTATAGCGGATATTGGGGCGGTCGAAGCCACTGATGAAATGGCTGGCCTGTTCCAGGCCCAGGCGCTCGATGATCTCCTGGCGCGTCGGCTCGTCCGCCGTTGCCGTCAGCGCGATGCGTGGCACGTCGGGAAAACGCGCGTGCAGCAGCGAAAGCTGCATGTATTCCGGCCGGAAATCGTGCCCCCATTGCGAGACGCAATGGGCCTCGTCAATGGCGAACAGGGCAACCTGGATGCGCGCCAGAAGATCGAGGAACCGTGGCGTGAGCAGACGCTCCGGAGCAACGTAAACCAGGTCGAGCTCTCCGGCCAGCAAACGCTGCTCGATCTCCCTCTGCTCGCCGGACTGCAACGCCGAATTCAGACAGGCGGCGCGCACGCCAGCCTGAATCAGGGAGGACACCTGATCCTGCATCAGGGCGATTAACGGCGAAACAACGATGCCCGTGCCATGGCGTAGCAGCGAAGGAATCTGATAACACAGGGACTTGCCGCCGCCGGTAGGCATCAGCACCAGTGCATCCGAGCCCGCGAGCAGGTTCTGAATAATCGCCTGCTGATGCGGGCGAAAGGCATCGTAGCCAAAGGTGGCGTGCAGCGCCTGTAAGGCTGCATCGCTCATGGATGAATCATTGACGGCCGATGCCTACTTGTCACGCGGCGCAGAACTGAACGAGCAAGGTTGCTTCTCAGACCTTCCAGTGCAGCAAAAGAATCCGCTGTGCTCCAAGCGCCGGACTTTAAAATTCGATCCCCTGCGTAGCCTGAATGTCCTGATCGAAAGCATGTTTGATTTTTTTCATTTCCGTCACCGTATGCGCAACGTTGACCAGCTCGGGCGGTGCATCGCGACCCGTTAAAATAACGTGCATCCATTCTGGGCGTTCCTCTCGCAGAAAACCCGCGACTTCGCCCGCGCTCAACCAGCCATACGAGCAACAATAATTGATTTCGTCGAACACCAGCATGTCGTACTGATGCGATTTAAGCTTCTGCTGGCACAGCGCCCAGATTTCCCGGCTGGTGGCGATATCCTGTTCGGGGTTCTTGGTGTTCCAGGTAAAGCCGTCCCCCAGGGCATGCCACTCGATGTTGTCAAAGCGCTCCGCCGCCTTTTGCTCGCCGGTCTTCCACTTGCCCTTGATAAACTGTATCACACATACCCGCATACCCCAGGCTGCTGCGCGGAAAACCATACCGAAGGCGGAAGAAGACTTCCCCTTGCCCTCACCGGTATTGACGACGATCAATCCCTGCCTGCGTTCACGCGCCTTCATCCACACTCCTGTAGTCAGGCAAGATCAGCCCCTCATGCTCCAGAGCCAGAATAGGCGAGCCGTACAAATCCTCCAGCCTGGGCTGCGTCAGCATCTCGGCGGCGCTGCCATGGCTTGCCGCCTTGCCGCCGCCATAGACAAACACCGCCTCATCGGCCACGCAAGCCGCCTGCTGGATATCATGCAGCACGGCGCACACCGCCTTTCCGCTCAGCGCCTGCTGGCGCATGCTGTGCAGCCAGGCTGTCTGATGCCTGAGATCGAGATGGGCGGTGGGCTCATCAAGCAATATGACCGGACAGTCGCGCAACAGCACTGCCGCCAACTCCACCCGTTGTCGTTCGCCGGCCGACAAGCGCCCCAACGGCCGATCCACGATATGAACAATATCCACCGTCTCGCACATCTGGTCTACTCTGGCTCTACTGGCATCGGGGCCAGCCAGGCGCAGCCGCTCCCGCACGCTCAGGCCAAATTCGGCCGGCGGCAGCTCTCCTTGCCAGGCAATGAGGCTGGCCGTTTCTCGCCGGGAATAACTTTCAAGCGGCCGGCCCTTTAGTGCAATGCCGCCGGAAGCCGGGGTCAGCAGACCCGCCAGAGCCAACAGCAGGCTAGACTTGCCGGCCCCGTTCGGCCCCAGCACGACGGTAATCTTGCCTGGCGTTAACTCGAAGCTCAGTCCGCGCACAACATCCTTGCCGCCGCGTTCGAGACAAATTTTGCTAAGCGCTAAAATGCTCACGCCCGCTTGAGCAACAACCATAGAAATACCGGTACGCCGATCATGGCCGTAATCACGCCAACAGGAAGCTCGGCCGGCGCGATCACAACCCTGGCGCCTGCATCGGCTAGCACCAGTAGCATGCCGCCGCCCAGTGCTGAGGCCGGTAACAATATCCTGTGCAGGCCGCCAAAGACCAGGCGCATGGCGTGCGGCACCACCAGGCCGACAAAGCCAATGGTTCCCGCCGCCGTCACCGCGATAGCTGTTACCACTGAAGCAAGCAGCAGCACCTTCACGCGAAGACGCTTAACCTCCACGCCCAGCGCCTTGGCATGCATCTCACCCAACATTAGCACGTCCAGCGAACGCGATAGCGCCAGCCCCGCGCCCAACGCCGCCAGCCAGGCGGCGCATAAGCCATAGGCGGGCAGGGGCGAAGTGGACAGATCGCCCATCATCCACGACAGCGCCATGCCCAGACGATGACCGGGCATGAGTGCGAGCATCAGCGCCAGGCAGGCCGACCAGAATGCCGCCAACACGACGCCGGCAAGCAGCAGACGGCTGGCCCCCAGGTGAGCAAAAGCCATGATCACGGCAATGCCCACCACCGCGCCGGCAAACGCACCCATGGGCATGGCGATTGCCGATCCAGGCAGCAGGGCAAGGGCCGCGATCGCTCCGCAAGCGGAGCTGCCAGCCACCCCCAGCACATAGGGCTCGGCCAGAGGATTACCCAGCAGCACCTGGAACCAGGCCCCGGCCAGGGCAAGCAAGCCGCCCACCGCCAGCGCCGTCAATACGCGCGGCCAGCGTAATTCCCACAAGACGGTTCGTTCGAGATCGGATGCTGGGTTGAAGGGATTTACCCATGCCTCGCCCAGCCCAAGGCCGAGAAATAGGGTCAGAACCATCGCCGCCAGCAATCCCGACCATAGCCATCTCCTAACCATTGCGCTCAACCGCCAAGAGCCTGGCGGACAGGGCCTCAATTGCATTAATCGACCTGGGTCCGGGTCGGCTCAGATCATCCTGCGGCACAGCGATCACCTCGACGCGCTTGCCGAGATAGCCTTGCCAGAACGCCCTGCGGTGCACAATTTGATCGCCTATATCCGGCACCATGATCACATCAGGCGCTGCCTTGATCACCGCCTCGACGCTGACGCGCGGGCTTTCGATGACGATCTCACCAAACACATTCGTCGCACCACTCAGGCGCAACACATCGCTGATGAAACTGGGCTTGCCGGAGCTGATCAGCGGGTCGCTCCAGGCCTCATAAAACACGCGCACGGGCGCAGCCCGCCTGCCGCGAACGGTTTGCAGCCGGACGCGCAGTTCCTTCACAAGTTGCCGGGCCTGCTGCTCATGATCCGTGGCCTGGCCCAAATCGAAGATGTCGTCCAGCATCTCGTCCACCGAGCGGGGATGGCTGACAATGACGGCCACGCCTAGGGATTTGAGCTGGGCGACTCCCGGCAAGCGATTGTCGAACACGACCGCCATACTTGGTTCAAGCCGCAAGGCCGCTTCGGCATTGACGCGAGTGAAGCTACCAACCCGTGGCAGGGCGTCGGCTTCAGGCGGATAATCACAGTAGTCCGCCGTCCCGACGATTTCCTCGCCAGCGCCTATGGCAAACAGGATTTCACAGGCATGCGGCGACAGCGCCAGGATGCGTTCTGCCGCCTGCACCACCGGCGCTGCCAGCAACAGAATGCAAAAGACCGCAAACCTCATAGCTTGGTAAATTGCAGGGTGAAACGGAAATCACCGCCCGTGGCTGGAAAGGGCTCGGCGCGCTTCACCGTCTCCCGCGCCGCCCGGTCCAGCAGGGAATAACCGGAACTGGCCAGCACGGACACGTCCTCGGCATAGCCTTTTCCATCCAGTTGAAAACCCACCTGGACGGCTCCTTCAATGCCTCGACGACGGGCGCTGACCGGATAAAACTTGTAGCGCTCAAGGTGATGGCGGATGCGGTGCGGGTTTCCCTCTCCGTCCTTACTCGACCTGGATGAGGAGGTGGGCAAATGCTCATCGACCAACACATTGGCTTGATTCGTTTTCACTTCAGCAGGTTCATGAAGTGCTTGGCTATAAGCTTGGTCAATCTCTTCCGGCGTCTCGGCTTTCTGCTCTACTGCCGCGGCGGATGTCCCTGATTTGCCATGTTGGGCAGCTCTAACCGGCAACTTCGATTCGCGCGCAAACGCCGGCTTGATTGGCGTGATCGCTTCAACCGCCTCCGCTGTCGACAAGGCAGCAATAAAAACACCCACTTCGCCAGTCCTTACAGGCTCCGCCGGCATATGCTGGCCAAACAGTAGCCACAGTGCCGCCAAACCGTGGATGGCGAGGCTGGCCGCCACCCAAGGCCACAGGCGATACCCTCTAGAAGCTATAGCTCACACCCCCGCGCACTGCGATTTCCGCAGCTGGGTACTGACCGATGGCGCCACTGGATGGAGAAACAGCGCCAGTCGTAATGTATTTTCGATTGGTCAGATTCTCCACCCGCACGAACAGCTCAGCATCGCGCCAGGCATAGTTGGCGACTGCATCGACCAGCACATAGGATGCAATTGTTGGAAGCGTATTGGGCTGGTCGTTCAACAGGTAAGATTCTCCCACATAGGTGACAAACAAGGTTGTGGCCAGGTGCTCGCGCCAGTTCGCCTGCCAACTGGCGCCAGCCCGACTTTTGGGCACGCCTGGGATACTCATCCCGTCAAATGCCCCACCCCGGAACGTTGCCCGGGTATACGTATAATTGGCATTGAATGCGGCCCAATCGTGCGCCTTCCAGTTCGCCGCCAGGATCAGCACATCATGCCGTGTTGGGTCGTCATAATTCTCATTGTTGCCGAAAAAACCCACCGTCGGGTCAAGGTACAGTTCATCCCTGATATCTGCCCGCTGCAATGAAAGCTCCACCCAGAAGTCATCGGCCGCGTAGTTCAAACTTGCGCTGTAATGCCGGCCTGTTTGTGGCTTCAAGTCCGGACGGAAACTTGGGGCAAACGCCGGCGGCAAAAACTCCGTGCGCTCATCCAGGCGGGGAAAGCGGATGGAACGGTTATGATTCAGTCGCAGCCGGAATCCCTTCAGAGCCATCGAAGCGCCAAGGTCATAGGCATTGAGACGATCCGAGATCGCGCTACTGCCATCTTTCAGCGCGTCTGAAACCTCCTCCGTACGAAGCCCAGCGGAAACCATGTATAGATCAGATGTATCACTGAGCGTGAGTTGGCCGTAGTAACCATCGCGATCGCGCTGGGCATCAAGCCCGGTCACCGTGCCGTCCACGCGCTCGATATCCGCGCCTGCCGTCATCCCCAGCGACCAATCGCCCACGGGGTGGCTTAGATTCAATTTGGGGCTTACGGCCAGGGTTCGCAGCACGCTGATGGAATCAAACGGGAACGCACCGCCGAAATGGGCAAAGGATTCGCGTCGCCGAAACGACAGCGGCAGATCCAACTCGATGTCCTCCCAGGTAATCAGCAAACCGGTGCTGATATAGCTATCAGTTACATCTCCGTGATTCTCCGGCTCCGTGGTTTGGCGGGGATTCACGGTCACCTCAGCCGGCGTCAAATCGCCCGGCAGACCAAAACGATCGCGATGGTGGTTGCCGCTGGCATACCATTGCAGGTATTCGGACACATCCACCTCGAAGCGCGCACCACCGTCATAGCGCTCCAACTTGCTGTTATCGCGGTAACCATCCGTCTTATTACCCGACACATTAACTTCAATACGGGTGTTTCCGACATCAGAACCAACGCGGGCGTGCCCCCCATAGGCCTGGAAACTGCTGGCATCAAAGCCGACCTCTGCGCCAGCTGCCGGCAAGCGGGTAATGATGTTAATAACCCCGCCGACCGCACCGTCGCCGTATAAAACCGCGCCGCCGCCATGCACAATTTCAATGCGTTCGATCTGGTCGAGAGGAATCTGAGTCCAGTCCACTTCAGCAAGGTCGGGGCTGCTTATCCTGCGGCCGTCAATGAGCACCACCTTGTTGGAAGAAGCCGTATCGCCATACCCGCCAAGATCGACAATGGCTTTCGCCCCGGTTCCGGACGAGTCGCGAACAATAATGTTTGCTTGCCCCTGCAACAAATCGACAATGTAATTTGCATGGCTTGCTTCAATCGTTTTGCGGTCGATGATGGTGACGGTTTTTGAAGACACAGCCGTTGGCGACTCGACGCGTCCTGCCGTCACATTGATGGTGCCGAGATTCTCCCCGGCATAAACATTGCCGGCCATGATCAACATGGCCGGAATCAGATATTTTTGTTTGATGAACATTTCCCTCTCCTTGGCGCCCGCCGCGCGTGATATGCGGAACCGGCCATGGGAAAGAGGGGCGGAAAGGATCGCCAGCGGCTAAAGCGACCGGCAATGCCAGACAACCGGCCTCCCGCCGAGGCTTAAGTTCCGGGTGAAACGCAGAAAAGCGTTTCGCGCTTTGGGCCGGTCTCCTGGCTTGCCGTCATTCGCGGCTGTTCGGCCTTCCCACCCGTATGGCAGTGGCATGCAAACAGCGTTGTCGGGCTTACAGTAGCGGGGGCTGCGCCGGAATTGGTTGCAATCAACCGCACCGGACTTCCCGTTTCACCTCAGTTGCGAATCTGCTCGTGAGGCACCCAAAACAGGCCGTGGACGCTAAGCGTGGGCCGCCTGACAGGCAAGCCCTCATCAGGCCTGCAAGCCGATCAATTCATTTTGTTCGTCGAGCTGTATGCGCCGTTATCAAAGGTGTCGAAATAGCAGGAAACAAGCGAGTGAATGATGCGACTGCGGCTTGCATCCCGTTCCAGATTACGCTCGGCCACGTAGGTCATATGTTCGCTTTCGTGAACCAGAACATGGTACCAGGGCGCATCCTTGGGTGGTCTTGATTTGGCCACAAATTCATACCATTCGTCGCTACCTTGAAACACTGGGTCCACATCTACAATGACGCCGCGATAATCAAACAACTTATGGTGCACCAGTTGGCCGATAGCGAATTCTGTTCGTATCTGATCGGGCATTTCTTCTCCTGTGTTGCATGTTGGCTGCATGAACGAGTATAGCCTTTCGACGCTGGTCAGCATCCCGCCGCATGGCTATCCTTGCTGATACCAACTAAGAGGGAATTTTCCACAACGTGACCTTTCAGGATCTCATTCTCACATTGCAACAATTCTGGGCCGGGCAGGGATGCGTGGTCCAGCAGCCGTACGATACCCAGATGGGCGCCGGCACCTTCCATCCGGCCACCTTCCTGCGCGTGCTGGACAACAGCGATTGGAACACCGCTTACGTGCAACCCTGCCGCCGTCCCACCGACGGCCGCTACGGCGAAAATCCCAACCGCATGCAGCACTATTACCAGTTTCAGGTCATCCTGAAACCCGCTCCGGAAAACATTCTCGATCTTTATCTCGCCTCGTTGGACGCCATCGGCATCGACCGCTCCGTACACGACATCCGCTTCGTCGAGGACGACTGGGAGAGCCCCACGCTTGGCGCCTGGGGCCTAGGTTGGGAGGTATGGCTCAACGGTATGGAAATCACGCAGTTTACCTATTTCCAGCAGGTCGGCAGTGTGGAGCTAAGCAAAACGCCCGGCGAAATCACCTATGGCCTGGAACGCCTGGCGATGTATTTGCAGGGTGTAGAGAATGTTTTCGACCTGACCTGGGTGGATCGCCCGGGCGGCGGCAAGGTGACCTACGGCGAGGTCTTCCACCGCAACGAGGTAGAATTCTCAACCTACAATTTCGACGAGTCCGATCCGAAGTGGCTGCACGAGCAGTTCGACCGCGCTGAGGGCGAGTGCAAGCGGCTGACCGAAAGGAATCTTGTGCTACCGGCCTATGAGGAAGTGATGAAAGCCTCGCATGCTTTCAACCTGCTGGATGCGCGCGGGGCCATTTCCGTGGCGGAGCGCCAGCGCTTCATCGGCCGCGTGCGCGGCCTAGCCCGCACGGTAGCCCGCGCCTATGCGGGGGAGGGCGAATGAGCGAAACGGCACCTCTACTGATTGAAATTGGAACCGAGGAGATCCCGGCTGGGTTGTCAGCCGATCTGGCTGATGAGTTGTCTCGTAAACTCGATACCTTGCTCGGCAGCCAGGATTTTGCCCCTGAGCATCTCAATTGTGCGGCGTCTCCAAGACGTATCATGGTTTACTCTCCGTCTTGTCATCTAGAACAACCGGATTTCAACGAAGAAATCTGGGGCCCCCCTGAAAAAGTAGCGTTTGTCGATGATAAGCCGACAAAGGCGGCGGAAGGATTTGCTAAGAAATCTGGCATTTCCTTAGGTGAGTTTTCATTGGCTGATAAAGGCGATGGAAAAGGTAAATACATGCGGGCGGTAGTTTATCGCAAAGGTGTCAAAGCCATCGAAGTGCTTGCTAAAAAGCTTCCCGATATTTTGCGTAAATTACACAGCCCCAAGCAAATGAAATGGAACGACGGTGACGCTCGCGACGATGCCTTCATCCGTCCAGTTCGCTGGATCGTGGCCCGCCTTGGCGATGACGTGATTCCGTTTTCCTTTGCAGATGTGCAGAGCGGAAAAATCACTTATGGGCACCGTATCCAGGGCACTTCGGGCGAGATCGATATAAACAATCCGCTGGACTGGCTGCGCGGGCAGAAGGTGGAAGCGGATCGCAATACACGTATGCAGCTGATTCGTGAGCGGATGAACTCTCAGGCCACGGAAGTGGGGCTAAGCGTAGTAACTGATGATGATCTGGTAGCGGAAGTCGCTGATCTAACCGAATGGCCGGTGCCGGTACTGTGCGAATTCAATAAGGACTTCTTGCGCCTGCCGGAAGAAGTCATTCGTATTACGCTAAAAAACCATCAGCGCTGTTTTACCACCCATGACGGCAATGACGCGACGTCTAATAAGTTCATCGCTGTGGCCAACATCGAGTCGAAGGACCCGTCGAAAGTGGCCGAAGGCAATGCCCGCGTGGTAAATGCCCGGCTTGCCGACGCCTCTTTCTATTTCGACCGCGATCCCAAGGAAACGCTGGACACACGGGTCGAAAAGCTCTCACAGGTGGTGTTCCAGGAAGGACTGGGCATGGTCGGCGACCAGGTGCGCCGCCTTCGCGCCTTCGTGCTCGACAATGCCAAGGCCATCGGAGCCGACCCGGATGCGACCCAGCGAGCCGCCTACCTGAGCAAGTCCGACCTCACCACCGGCCTGGTTTACGAATTTCCAGAACTGCAGGGATACATGGGGGGGGTCTATGCCCGCATGAATGGCGAACCGGAGATGGTCGCCTGCGCCATCGCCGAACATTACCGCCCGGCCGGGGCGGACGATGCGCTGCCGCAAAGTCCCGAGGCGCGCATGATCGCTATCGCCGAGCGCATCGACAAATTGCTGGGCTACTTCCACAAAGACAAAGTGCCGACTGCCAGCGCGGACCCGTTCGGGTTGCGGCGCGCCGCCATCGGTCTGATTCGGCTTCTGGCCGACCATGAGAAGCCGGTTCACATGCTGCTGTCAAAGGTCATTGGCGAGGCAGCCAAGCAGTGGAACCAGCAGCGCGTCACCGTACAAATCGACGAGAAAACCAAGCAGGAAGTTCACGCATTCATCGTCGAGCGCCTGCTTGGAATGGCCTCGCAGCTTGAAGTCGGAAAGGCGCCACTGGAAGCAGCGATGTCCGCCAGTGTGGAGCGTCCGCTTATTGGGCAAATCAAGGTGGCGCATCTCCTGACTGGCTTTGCCGATTCGGAAACAGGACAGGGCGTGACAGCAGCAAACAAGCGTATCGCCAACATCCTTAAAAAGACTGAAGGCGTACCGGATGAGGTTGACCCGACCATCTTTGCTGAAAAGGCTGAAAAAACACTCTTCGCCGTGCTTAAAAAGGCCGAAGCAGACTTCCCCGATAAACCGGAAGCCCAACTTGAAGCGCTGGCAGCGCTGCGCGAACCGGTGGACCAATTTTTCGACGATGTGATGGTGATGACCGAAGACAATAAACTACGTACTAACCGCCTCGCCTTATTGACCCGACTGCGCCAACTCTTCCTGCATCTGGCGGACTTCTCATGCTTGCCAAGGCATTATGAAATAACGGGTGATGTAACAATCTCCACTAATGTTGCAGGCTCCATGAAATTTACGCCTTCAAGTTCCTAGCGTGCGATTGAAGCGCATTGAGCTGGCTAACAGTCTCCAGACTGTAAAATAAGCACGGAACTGTAACCGCCGCGCATGAGCCTGCCCGACCCAGACACCCTGATCGGCCTGCTGGCGGCCTGGCTTCTCATTGCGCTTGCCAGTCTGTGGGCGCGGAAGGAAAAGCTTGAACTGTCCCGGCGCATGTTGCTGGCGTCCCTGCGAGGCCTCGTCCAGCTCCTTGTTTTGGCATCCGTGCTGCATCTGGTGTTCGATATCGAGCATCTGGCTGCGCAAGCCGCCATCATATTGCTGCTATGCCTGATCGCCGCACGTGTCAGCGCCGGCCACTATTCTGACACTGGCCCAGCCTGGGTTTCGGCGGCGGCCGGACTTGCATTGGCATGCCTCGTGACGCTGCCCTGGCTGGTACTTACCGGCGCCATTAGCCAGGAAAGCCGGGCGCTGATTCCCCTGGCCAGCATGGTTGTGGCCAACGCCATGAATGCGGTGTCGTTGATGCTCGACCGCATTGCCAGCGGCCAGGGCGCGGAAACAAGCATCCGAGGCGCGCTCATTCCGCCGGTGGATTCGCTACGCGTCGTTGGGCTGGTGCATCTGCCGGGCATCTTCGTCGGCATGCTGCTGGCCGGCGCCACGCCACTGGCTGCCGCCAGCGCCCAGTTGGTCGTGCTCTACATGATTGTTGCCTCCACCTTTACTGCTTGTGTAAGCTGTCGGTTCATGTTGAGCCGGCTGCAAGGAAAGCGCGCATGCGCCTGAGACGTATCGAACTGGCCGGCTTCAAATCCTTTGTCGATCCGGTCAAAATCGACCTCGGCGAAGGCATCAACGCCATTGTCGGACCCAATGGCTGCGGCAAGTCCAATATTGTCGATGCCATCCGCTGGGTGCTAGGCGAACACAGCGCCAGGCAGTTGCGTGGCGGCGTAATGGATGATCTGATTTTCCAGGGCTCGGAGGAGCGCGCGCCGGTGGCCGTCTGCGATGTTGAACTGAGCTTCGCCGTGGAAAAGGGCAAGCTGCCCGCGCCTTATCACGATATGAATGAAATCAGCGTGCGCCGCAGGCTGACGCGTGAAGGCGGGTCCGACGCCTATATCAACGGCAAAACCGTGCGCATCAAGGACATCGTCGATCTCTTCCTCGATACCGGCATTTCAAGTCACGCCTATGCCATTGTCGAACAGGGCTCGATTGCCCGCATGATCACCGCCAAGCCCGAAGAGCGCCGCCTCATGCTGGAAGAGGCCGCCGGCCTGATGAAATATCGCAGCCGCCGGCGCGAAGCCGAGCGTAAAATGGCCTCGACGCGCCAGAATCTTGAGCGCATTGCCGATACCCTGGAAGAGGTTCGCCGCCAGTGCCGCTCTCTTAAGCAGCAGGCATCCAGGGCCGAGCGTTTCAAGCTCATGCAGGACGAATTGCAAAACGTGCAATCGATCAACCTTGGGCTGCGCTTTCAGCAGGTGCGCTCCAACGTCGAGGATATCGAGACCAAGTTGGCTGATGCCAAACGCGAGGAGAGCGCCAAAGGCAGCGAACTGGCCGCCAGCGAACATAAAGTGAACGAGGCGCGCCGGTCGTTGCTGGATTACGAAGCTGATGTTGAGCAGGCCCAGGACAAGCTGATCGCCGCCGAACAGGCATTGGCCAGTAAGCAAAGGGAAGCCGAGCGCATGGCTGGAGAGCGGCGGCTACTGTTGGAGCGTAAAACCACGCTTGAACAGCGCATGCTCGAGGCTGCGGCAAGAGCGGCGCAGATTGATGAAGAAAGACAGCTGTTGGCTGAGCAACTGGCTGAGCATGAAAACCACCAGATGGAGGCGGCCCGCGACCAAGCCCGTGATGCCGCTCAAGATGCGCAGCAATCCCAAATGCAGGCGCGCGATGTGCGTGAGGCGACGCTAACGGCGTTTGAACGCTTGAAAAGCGAGCAGGCATCGACGCTGGCAAGGGCCCAGCAGGCTCGGGAGCGGCTGGCCAGCCTCGACGCCCGGTGTCAGCAGCTGGAAGATCAACTGCGCCAGTCCGAAGCGCAGCTTCAGGCCGACGAGTCCATGTACGATGAGCAGCTTCAGGCGATTGCCAACGGCGAGGCCAGCGCTAGGAGAGCCGAGCAAGAGCTGCAAAAAGCTGAGAGCCGCTTGCGGGAATCGCGCCAAGCGCGTGAAACCGCCGTGCACAAGCTGCATGAATGCGAGCGCACGGAGCGCAGCCTGGCAGGCAGGATTCAGGAGCTTGAATCAACGCTTGAAACGAGAGACGTGCCGCGGGCTTTGCGGCAATCGCTGCGCAGCATGGGCGGCAAGTGGTGTGATGAAAACCTCGATGTGCCTGAGGGTCTCGAGCTCGCCGTGGCGGCGGCTCTGCGCGGCCAACGCGCTGATCTGGCTTTGTCCGGCGGCTGGACGTCAACGCAAATTCATGAGCTCAAGCAGGCCATTGGCGACGCGCCTGTCGCCGCATGTCAAAGCGACACGGCCGAGCCCGTGCCAGACAGCCTTGCCTCGGCTATCGGCCTGGCAACAGGGCACCCATTATATCCCATGTTTATTGGCGTTCCCTTAGTGGATGATATCGCCAATGCCGTCGAGGCGCTCCGTAAGCATGCATCCACGCATGTGGTCGTTGGCCGCGATGGCTGGAGACTGGAACGCAACGGCTGGCTGACCGCGCCGTCGCACAAGCATACGGCGCGGGCCCTGGCCCAGCAGCGCAGCCTTAACGAGGCAAGGCAGCAGCTGGAAAAGGCCAGCCGCGAGCATCGCGAAAGCGCGGCCAGCCTTGAAAGCGCGGATGCCATGTTGGCTGAGTCTCAGGCCACTTGGCAGACGGCGCATGTGTCCAGCACCGAGTCCCAAAGCCGGCTGCAAGCGGCGATTGCCGCCAAAATCCGGTTAGAGGGCCATGTGGGCGAACATCAGGCGCGCAACGACCGCCTGCAATCCGAGCGCGAAGATGCGCTCGGTGAAAGGCAGCAATGCCTTGAGCTTGCCGGCGGAGAGGAGAAGGTGGATTCCACCGCGCTGGATGCCGCCGAGGAGCAGCTCAGGCATGCCACGGAGGCATGGCAGGCCAGTGAACAACAATGGGAGCAGGCGCGCGCGCAATTGTCAGCGGCAGAACAGGCGTTGGCCCTGCATCAGCAGGCTTCTCAGTCCATGCAACGTGAGCTTGAACGCATCAGGCAGGAGCATGAGCGCCTGATTGAACGGCGCAGGAGTGATGAGCAGCAGCTGACGCAAACGCTTGAGGAACTTGCTGAGGCGGACAGGCAATCCGGCCTGGATGCGGCCCTAAGGCAGGCAGTCGAGCAGGTGGAGCAAGCCAGGCAAGCCATCAGCGCCATAAGACAGACGGGCCATGGTCAGCAATCAGCATTGGCTGAAGCCGAAAAGCACGAGCGCGAGCTAAGGCGGCAACTTGCCGGGCTTGCCGAGCACACACGCCAACTTGAGCTGCGCTTGGCGGCGGAAGAGGTGCGCGTGCAGGAACTGCGCGAGGATGTCCAGAGGCGTTGCCAGACCACGGTTGCTGAGCTTATGAAACGCCTGGAGTCATTGGAGGGGCCCGCGGACATGCAGGACATCGCGGCTAGGGCACAGGACATCGAGGAGCGCCTGCAACGCTTTGGACCGGTGAACCTGCTGGCGGTTGAAGAATATCAGCAGGCAGCCGAGCGTGAGGAGTTTCTTGCCGAACAGGTGGCCGACCTTGAAAAGAGCCTGGACACCCTGGCCGACACGATTGGCCGCATAAATCGAACGACGCGCCAGCGTTTCAAGGATGCCTTCGAGCAAACCAATGCCATTTTCAAGCAAGTGTTTCCGCGCCTGTTTGGCGGCGGACGGGCCGAGCTGCGGCTGGATTCCGAGGATGTTCTCAGTGCTGGCGTCGAGGTCATCGCGCAACCGCCAGGCAAACGCTTGCAGGACATCACGTTGCTATCCGGCGGCGAGAAGGCGCTCACGGCGGTGGCGCTTGTGTTCTCCGTTTTCCGAATGAAACCAGCGCCTTTCTGTATTCTCGATGAGGTCGATGCGCCGCTAGATGATGCCAATGTGGGACGCTTTAGCGAATTAGTTAGCGAGCTTTCCGATCAAGTGCAGTTTCTGGCCGTTACCCATAATAAAATCACCATGCAAATGGCCGACCGCCTGGTTGGCGTGACCATGCCCCAGGCCGGGGTGTCACGCATCGTCGGCGTGGACTTGGAAGCTTATGAGCCCGTTAACGCCTGATACAGGGCGGATTGCCTGGTAGCAATCCGCCGCCTATGATCCGCCCTCCCGCGCGGTTAGCTCAGCTGGATAGAGCGCAGCCCTCCGAAGGCTGAGGCCACTGGTTCGAATCCAGTACCGCGCGCCAGTCGCTCCGTGTGCAAAGCCGTTCAAGCAGGATATAACAACAAGCCTTTTACATTCGTGACCACTGTAGCGTGCCCGTATACCATGCCAGCCGTGACCACGCTCAGTTTGGATAAGACCCTCACGGCTGTTATTTCATCGATCAACAAATATGCGCCGAATATTTCCGGCCGGCATCTTGATATCGGCAGCGGCACCGGCGAGCTGATCAGGCAAATCCAGGCAGGCTTTGACGTGCAAAGTCACGCCTGCGATTACACGGCCGAATTCATGCAGATCGATGGCCAACAGATTGATATCGTTAATCTAAACAAAGACGCGCTTCCCTATGAGGATGGCTTTTTTGATCTCGTCACCTTCACTGAGGTGATCGAACATCTTGAACACTACCGCCTCATCATTCGTGAAGCACACAGAGTGCTGAAGCCAGGCGGACTTCTTGTGGTCACCACACCAAACATCCTGAATCTGAAATCACGGATGCGGTTTCTCATTGTAGGGTTCTGGAACCTGTTTGGACCTTTGCATGTTGGCGAGACGGCTATCGAAAGTGCTGGCGGACACATCACGCCCATTTCATATTTTTATCTCGCCCACTCGTTGCTTGATGCCGGTTTTGACGATATCCGTTGTGATTATGACAAGTACCAACGCTCATCCTTCTTTTGGCTTATTCTCCTGTATGCACCCATTAAGATATTTGGCAGCTACGCCTTCCATATTGAGCGCACAAAGTATCGAACCCTCAATGAGCACAACGCATACCTCGTCGAGCAGATCAATCATTGGCGCATGCTGCTCGGACGCACCATTGTCGTAGCCGCGACGAAATGCTGACCAAATTAAATTATCCTAACTATATGTTTTTATACGTTTTTATAACTTTACCCCTGTGCTATTGAGATCACCTGTGATCCATTCCGCAGGTATCTCAGTGATGCTCACGCTGGCCATCATGGCCTTTACTCTGCCTTGTCTGGCCGAGCCTGAGACAGCCCAATCAACGGGTTCATTACGCGTTGAGGTCGCTGGCTTACGATCCAGCCAAGGATCTGTTGTGTTTGCTTTGTATGATTCGGCAGAGCGCTACAAAAAGCATACCCGTGCTTTCCGCTCTTCTTCCCAAGCCATCACGAACCAGTCCTGCGCGTGGCAAGTGGACGGCCTGCCACATGGAGATTACGCCGTGATGTTGTATCACGATGTAAACGATAACGGAAAACTAGACTCAAATTTTCTGCGTGTTCCGCGGGAGCCGTATGGCTTCTCCAATAACAAACGCGGCCTTTTCGGCCCGGCGTCCTTTGGAGATACCAAGTTTTCATTGGAGGAATCGCTCAAGGTGCTAGTGATCGAGGTGAACTGACTTTTGGTGCTGCCCGCTTGGCGGCGAGCTCAAGCCTCTAATCGACCGCTGACGGAGAGCATCCGGTTGTAAGTCTAAGGACGACTTCGCAATCTGGATAACACGCCATCAAGCTCTTCCGGCCGGGTGAATCGAATGCGCAGCTCGCCCGCACCACTGGCCTTACATTTCAATTCGACTGGCAAGCCAATAGTCCTGGTCAACTCATCCTGAAGATGGACGATATCGACATCCGGTTTCTTAGACTGTTTGGTTTTCGTTCCACTCGCTGCTGCCTTTGCCTGCTGCTCAACTTGCCGGGCGCTCCAGCCCTTGTCGACACAGGCCTTCGCCAGACGCTTGGCGTCCTGTGCCGCCAAACCGATGAGCGCGCGCGCATGGCCCATATCCAGGCGTTTGTCTTCCACCATTTGCTGCACCGATTCGGGCAGCTGCAACAAACGCATAATATTGCTTACTTGCACACGAGAAACACCGATCTTGTCCGCGACTTGCTGTTGCGTCAGGGCGAACTCCTCAATGAGTCGCTGATAGGCGCGCGCCGACTCAATGGCCGACAAATCATCGCGCTGCACATTCTCAATAATGGCCAGTTCCAAAGCCTGGGCGTCATCCACATCACGCACCACTGCCGGGATCTCACCCAGACCCGCCGCTTGGGCGGAACGCCAGCGTCTTTCGCCAGCGATTAGTTCATATTCGCCTGCTTGGGGCCGCACCAGAATCGGCATAAGAACACCTTCCTGGCGAATAGAAGCGGTCAATGCTTCCAACTCCGTTGCATCAAAGCGCGTACGCGGCTGCAAGCGATTTGGTCGAATCCGGGAAATGGGAATAGGGCGCGCCTGAGACAGCACTTCCGCCGTAGGCCTGTCGGCCAGCAAAGCGTTCAGGCCCATCCCTAAGGCGCGTTTTTTTTTCGAATCACTCATGTTGAAACCTCATGCATCTGTTCTCTACGTATCAGCTCTTGCGCGACTGAAAGGTACGCCCTGGCTCCGGACGAGCGGATATCATGGTGCAGGATGGACAGGCCAAAGCTGGGCGCTTCAGACAACCGGACATTGCGCGGGATAATCTGTGTGTATACCTGCTGGCCGAAAAACTCCCTCACCTCCTGCTCCACTTGCAAGGCAAGATTGTTTCGTCTGTCCACCATGGTTAGCAATATCCCATCCATCACCAGATTTGGGTTCAACCCTCGACGCACCCTGCGAATGGTTTCTATGAGCTGGCTTAACCCTTCCATGGCGTAAAACTCGGTTTGTAAAGTAATCAGGATGCGGTCGGCCAGCGCAAGTGCATTGATGGTTAGTAGACTCAGGGAAGGCGGGCAATCGATAAATACGTAGTCAAAGCCCTCTCCCTGATAGGCGTCAAGCGCGCGAGTCAGGGCTTTTTCCCTGTCCGTCACATCAACAAGCTCAACCTCCGCCCCAGCAAGGTCCATCGTAGCGGGCACCACAAAGAGGTTGCTACAACTTGTGGGGCATATGGCCTGATCAAGGCTGCATTCGCCCATCAGCGCCGTATACATATGATGCTCCACAGCCTGTTTATCGATACCAAGCCCCGTGGAGCTATTGCCCTGGGGGTCCATATCCAGCAGCAGGACACGCTTGTCCAATGTGGCCAGCGCCGCCGCAAGGTTAATGCTAGTCGTTGTTTTTCCAACACCGCCTTTCTGGTTGGCAACGGCGATGACCGTCTTCAAGCGGTCATGTTTCACGTGAAACCTCCTTGCGTCTGTACACATGCACGGCCTGCTTCTCCTGGCCCGCACAAATCTCTCCAGCACTTTCAAATTGCCACTCAGCACACTGGACCGCCTCGACGCCTCGCGCCACAGGTAGTACCGCGGAACCTCCAACAATGATGTGCCTTGCGCACATGTTCAGCAACACAAGAGGCTTCGCCACGGCGCGCGCCACGAGGGCGTCCGCCTTCGGTACTGAAAGATTGTTTGCATCCTGATCATGCACCTCGGCGGACAAACCAAGGCAGCGCACAAGATGCCTCAAAAACTCCGCCCGCTTACGTCTTCTTTCCACCAACACCCCATACAAGTCTCGCCTCGCCAGAAGCAAAGGCACACCGGGAATGCCCATGCCGCTGCCAATGTCGAGCAAGCGGCCATTTTCGGGCAGCCAGTGAAGCAATTCCAGCGAAGGCTTAATAAAACTGCGCTGAAGCTCCCGTTCACTTCGTACTGACGTCAAATTCATCACCGCGGCGAAACGCAGCACTTCCCCGGCATATTGCCTCAAAGATTCGTCTAAGCTCGTGCTCACCTATGCGCCTGTTTCAGATGCAACATCAAACTGATTAAAGACGCGGGCGTAACGCCTGACAAGCGCGCCGCCTGCCCCAGGCTTCTCGGCCGAGACGCAGTCAAATTTTGGCAACATTCCGTGCTTAGCCCCCGAATGGTCGCGTAATCGATATCGTCCGGGATAGATAGCTTTTCCATCTGGCGAAATTGCACAATCGCCATCTCTTCCTTTTCAAGATATCCGTCATAGTGGACGCACGACATCCAGCTTGCCATATCACGCGGGGTCATCCCTACCGGAAAATCCAGTAAGCTTAGAGCCTTTTCCACATCGACATCCTGGCGATGAACATACGACATGAATGTCATGGCATTTTTTGGCGCAGGCAAACCATGAGTTTCGAGCCTTTCCAGCCACTGCCGGCCACAGCCAATGTGCATCTCACGAGCCTGGTGGAGCGCGCTATCAAGCCGCTCCATCCTGGCCTCAAAGTCCCGCTGTCTGCGCTCATCGTACAATCCCATCATTATGGCGGCAGGCCCAAGTCGGACATCAGCGTTGTCCTCTCTTAACTGCAAGCGAAACTCGGCTCTGGCGGTAAACATGCGATAGGGCTCGGTCACGCCTCGGCAAACCAAGTCATCAATCATAACGCCCATATAGGCCTGAGCCCGGTCAGGCACCCATTCTTCCAGCTCCATCGACAAGGCGGCAGCATTCAATCCGGCCACCACGCCTTGCGCCGCAGCTTCCTCGTATCCAGTTGTACCGTTGATCTGGCCGGCGTGAAACAGACCTTTCACCTTTTTGCACTCCAGCGTCGCGCGCAATTCCGTAGGATCAACATAATCGTATTCGATCGCATAGCCTGGGCGCACAATGATGGCTCGCTCCAGGCCGGGAATACTTCTCACAAATGCCCACTGCACATCCAGTGGCAATGAAGTCGAAATCCCATTTGGATACACCTCATCGTGATCCCTGCCCTCGGGCTCGAGAAATATCTGGTGGCTACCCTTGTCGGCAAACCTGATGATCTTGTCTTCGATGCTGGGACAGTAGCGGGGTCCTGCGCCTGTGATATTGCCTGAAAACATAGCCGACTTATCCAGATTCTGGCGAACAATCTCATGCGTTGATTCCGTCGTGCGCGTGATGGCGCAGGCCATTTGATTATCCACGATGGATTCGGTCAGGGTGGAAAAAGGCAATGCGTACGTATCGCCTTCCTGCTGTTGTAGATCATCCCAGGCAATGCTGCGTTTATCCAATCGTGGCGGCGTGCCCGTCTTCAACCGCCCCAGGCGAAGCTCGCGCCGAAATAGCTCATCGGTCAGGCCCTGAATGGGCGCCTCGCCGGCGCGGCCCGCCGGAATCTGGCGGCTGCCGATGTGAATCAAGCCGCCTAGAAAGGTGCCCGTGGTCATCACCACTGCTCCGGCGTGGTGGTGCATGCCAAAATTATCAATTCCGCCCACCACCCGATCCTGATCAAACATGAGTTCCTCGATAGAGCCCTGATGCAACTGGATACCTTCAGCTCCCCTGTCCAAATGCTGCCGCATGGCCACGTGATAATGGCGGCGATCACATTGCGCACGCGTCGCCCTCACAGCCGGCCCCTTGCGGAGATTGAGCACCTGATATTGTATCGCCGCAACATCCGCTACAGCACCCATGGCGCCAGCCAAGGCATCAATCTCCTTCACTAGGTGCCCCTTACCTACCCCGCCGATTGCGGGGTTGCATGACATCTTGGCAATCGTATCGAGATTTTGGGTGACCAAGCGAACCCGTGCTCCTCGCCTGGCTGCGGCCAGCGCCGCCTCACAGCCAGCGTGGCCCGCTCCAATAACCAGAACATCGACTGTACCGTCAGGGTGTTTCACGTGAAACCTCGCCTAAAAATATTCTGGACAAGATAGGGACGCTATGAATAAGTCAGAGCATCCACGGAGCCTATGCGCACTACTGCACCCGCGGCCTAAGCAGAAGGCGCGTAGACGCCGGCCTAGGCAAGCAACATGCCTTCCGCGAAAAATTTCTTGGCGCAAGATCTTGATTTTATTAGTAAATGTATGTTGCGCTCAAGTCCTTTCGCGCTGAACAAGGGCAGGAGTTCACTTATCCGACCATCTAAATATGCACGCACTTTGCCCGGATGCTTGACTAGCAAGCCACCTATCTACCGCCGGATACAGCGCGCTGCAAACAATCAGACGGCCTTAGCCTTCTGCTCGATTAACTGGTGAACAACGGGGCCTAGAATAATTTCCAGGGCCATGGTCATCTTACCGGCGGGCACCACGATGGTGTTACGACGAGACATGAATGACTGGTGCAGCATGGCCAGAAGATAGGGGAAGTCGATACCCCATCTCTCCGGCGATCTGAAGCGGATCACAAGAACGCTCTCGTCAGGGGTAGGCACGTCACGCGCGATGAAGGGGTCGGATGTATCCACCACGGGAACACGCTGGAAATTAATGTCGGTATGGACAAACTGGGGAGTAATAAAATTCACATAATCGTGCATGCGCTGAAGAATGTTGTCGACGACGGCTTCGGTGGAATAGCCGCGCATTTGCGTGTCACGGTGAATTTTCTGAATCCACTCCAGGTTCACCACGGGCACAATGCCAACCAGCAAATCCGTGAACTTGGCCACCTCCGGCACGCCGCCGTGAAGGCCTTCATAGAATAGAAGATCCGAGCCCTCGCCAATGCTCTCCCATGCCGTAAAAGTGCCGGGGTCTTGGCCATATGGCGCTGCTTCCTCTTCATCGTGCAAATACTTACGCGCCAATCCAGCGCCGGTGTCTCCATAGTCCTTGAACAGTTGAGCTAGATTATCAAACAGGTTGGCATCAGCGGAAAAGTGGCTCAAGCGCTTGCCCGCCGCTTCGTATTCTGCAGCGGCCTTCTTGAAGCCAGCGCGATCAAATTTATGGAAACAGTCGCCTTCGACCACCGATGGGTTGATCTTTTCGCGGCGAAAGATGTGCTCCAATGCCACCTTGGCCGTGCTCGTTCCAGCACCGGAAGAACCGGTAATAGAGATAATGGGATGTTTTTCCGACATCAAACCCTCCTCAAATTGTTCGTGCGCCCTTCCGGCTTGGGGGCCGACTATTATGGTCAAGCCGGATGCTGATGCAAGTGCGGGCACTATTTTCCGATACAGAACTCCGCAAACACGCGATCCAGCACCTGCTCCACGTCCCCGATGCCTAAAATGCTCCCTAACGCCCTCCAGGCCAATCGCCACTCCGCCGCTACCAACTCCAATTGTTGCTCATGTCCCAGCATATCAAGGCCACGCCCTAGATAACCCCTGGCGTCGGCTAAGGCGTCACGATGCCGGGATCGGGTCACCAACAGGGTCTCCTCGGAGGCACCCAATTCACCCAGGCTCTCAGCCAGGCGCGCGCCAAGCTGGTCAAGGCCTATTCCCGCTTTCGCTGAGATATGAATAAAGCCGTCGGTAAAATCAGGGCCATCGGCCACATCAGTCTTATTCATAACCTTGATCACATCGTCTTGAATATCGGCATCCGAAATTGACCACGTCTCAGCCCGCGTGGCATCGGCAACGAACAGGACGACATCGGCCAGGCTTAGAGCTTGCACAGCCCGGCGCACGCCTTCCCGCTCAATAATATCCGCACTGTCCCGTAATCCGGCGGTATCGATGAGCCGCATGGGTACGCCATGAATTTCGAAGTCCACCTCAAGCGTGTCGCGAGTGGTGCCCTCCATTTCGCTGACAATCGCCCTGTCTCGGCCGGACAGCGCATTCATCAGGCTGGATTTGCCCACATTGGGCGCGCCCACAATGGCTACAGTAGCCCCCGAAAATAGACGTTCGCCAAAATTTGCATTCGCCAGCAAAGTGTCCAGTGGTTTTAGCAATTTCTCATCCACTTGTGCTCGCAAGTCATCAAATAGCAGTGCGGGAATGTCTTCATCGGGAAAGTCGAGACAGGCCTCCACATGGGCCAGAACCGAGGTAATCACATCCATCAGGGTCTCGACGAGTCTGCCAAATTCGCCGCTCAAATGCCGCTGCGCCTGACGCGAGGCCCTCAAGGTGGCCGCCTCGACAATAGCCGCCACGGCCTCCGCCTGTGATAAATCCATCTTGCCATTTTCCACTGCCCTGCGGCTGAACTCTCCGGGCAAGGCCATGGCCGCGCCTAAGCCAATAAGCCGCTCAAGCATGGTCTGGAGCAGCAGGGGATTGCCATGTCCATGAAACTCGATCACGTCTTCACCTGTAAAGGATTGGGGGGCCATAAAATAAAGAACGATTCCGCTGTCGAGAACATTGCCCGTGTCATCATGCCAGCTCAGCATATGGGCATGGCGCGGGAGCCATGCTCCCCTGAACCGCGTTGCTTCAGATGCCAACTCCAACGCCCGGGGGCCGGATAGGCGAATGATGCCAATGCCGCCACGGCCTGACGGCGTCGCAATCGCGGCGATCGTGCTATTCATACCGCCTTTGGCTTAAAGGGCCTTCTGCTGTTTCAGCACAAACCACTGCTGGATAATGGACAGGATATTATTCACGCACCAGTAAAGCACCAACCCTGAAGGGAAAAACAGGAACAAGCCGGTAAAAATAATCGGTAGAAACTGCATGACCTTCGCCTGTATGGGGTCGGGGGGCTGAGGGTTGAGCCTTTGTTGGATGAACATGGACAGGCCCATGAGAACTGGCAGCACGAAATAGGGATCCTGGGCGGACAAATCCTGAATCCAGCCCATAAACGGCGCGTGACGCATCTCGATCGACATCAGTAGCACCTTGTATAAGGCGAAGAAAACCGGAATCTGGATGATGATCGGCAGACAGCCGCCCAATGGGTTGGCCTTGTGCTTTTTGTACAGCGCCTGCATTTCCTGCGCCATCTTTTGGCGATCGTCGCCGTACAGCTCTTTTAGGCGGGCCATCTCGGGCTGCAATTTTCGCATCACGGCCATGGATTCGTACGACTTCTTGGTAGGCCAGAAAAACAAAATCTTGATCAGGACAACGATGAAAATAATGCACCAGCCAAGGTTCGGGACGAAGCGGTAGAAATACAGCAGCAATTCATGCAGGGGCTGGGCAATAAACGTAAACCAGCCAAAGTCTACGGCCCGTTCCAGGCCAACGCCCAGCTTGCTCATCTCCGTAATGGACTTGGGGCCAATATAGAGGCTGGCACGGTATGACCATGCATCGCCGTCCTTCACCCCATCATCGAGTTGTCCCGCCTGGTAGGCCAGCCCATCCCCCTTGAAATAATAGCGATAAGCGGAGTTTCTTTCGCCAATAATGGCCGCGATGAAGTAGCGGTCCATGATGCCGCTCCAGCCACCTTGCGCGGCAAAAAGCACGGGGCTTTTTTCATCCAGGTCCTCATAGCTCATTTCCTGCAATTTATCGTCCAGCAAGGCTGCAGGGCCTTGGAATTCATAAAAGGTTGAGGCTTCCCTGTCTGGATAATGCTCAACGACCTGACGATACAAACGCTCGCCACCGCCCGTGATACGGTCGTTCACCGCCACGAGATAAGAGTCCGGCTTCAGGCTGAACGAACGTTGCCAGAGCCTGCCATCATCCAGTGTTGTCTGAAGGGTTAGCTGTGCGCCCTCGGCGTCTTCTTGCTGTTCAATTGCGCTAAATTGCGGCGTCACTTTTTCATTGGCAATGCCAAAGGTGATGCGCATTGCATGCGTAGCCCCGTGCATCAACACAGCGACTTCAGCCGATTCAGGATCGGCTTCCTGATGGTAATTTAGCAATCTGGCGCCAACCAGGTTGCCGCCATTCGGATCAACCTGTAAGGACAAGTAATTATTCGACAATTCAAACAGTTCTTCAGGAGAAGAGATGGGAGCCTCGGATTGCGGCTGCATCGACTCCACCGCGATAGGCGAGGCTGGCGTTATTGCTTGCTGCGCAGATCGCGCAATGGGATCATCGAGGGCCGTGGACTGAGCCGGCTCCTGCTGCGTTGGCGGCTCTGGAACCAGCATGCCCCAGCCCAGCATCACAATCATGGAAAGTGCAAAGGCAAGGATTAGATTACGCTGCTGGTCCACAACCTGTCTCCCTATGCATGTTAGAACCCCTTATCGACATCATTGACTGTCCCTACGGAACCGGATCGAAGCCACCCGATGTGAACGGATGACAACGAAGAAGCCGCTTCATGGCGAGATAGATTCCACGCCATGCGCCATGCTTCTCGACGGCTTGCATGGCGTATTCGGAACATGTGGGGAAGTGACGGCAGCGTGGCGCGATCAGAGGCGAAATCGCCAACTGATAGATGCGAATCAACCATACCGTCAGGGTTTTCAAATGCCTTCCGCCTTCAGGTGCCCGACTATATTCGCCAAGCCCTGCTTCCAATCATCGCGCACGTTCGTGCCGCCAAGCCTATCCGGCAGCACAATCACCATCACGTCCACGCCTACCTGGCGTATATCGTGGCGGCGAAATGTTTCCCGCAATCCGCGCTTTATCGAGTTCCTTACCACTGCATTCCCGCAGCGCCTGGATACGGCCATACCCAAACGGGCATGTCCTTTGCCATTGGCCAGATAACGCAAACGCAGCGAATTGCAGTTCAGCACTCTCCCCTTCGATCTGAATGCAGCAAAATCAGCCTTGCTGCGCAAACGCAATCGTGTGGGAAACGACTGAATCAGGAAGACAAACGCTTGCGCCCTTTGGCGCGGCGCCGACGCAAAATAGCTCTGCCACCACGGGTGGCCATTCTGGCGCGAAAACCATGATTTCTGGCTCGACGAATACGGCTGGGTTTATACGTAAAACTCATGATCTATCTCCTAAAAATCGGGCGGCTATAGTAGACGCGCACTACTTTCTGTCAAGGAGGCTCCAAGCAACCTGGGTTAAGGGAGCGCTGAATAACCAAGTGCATGCTTGCAAGGCATGGAGACCTAAGCAATGGCGAGAACGTATGTAGTTGGTTTATTAGAAAAGTAAAAGCAGCCCTTTGGTGCTGAAAAGCTCAGGGGGCTTTTATTCAGACGGCGCTTAACGAATAGGTTCGAGGTAAAAGTCTAATGGAAGAGGAGCACCATTCTCCCGCATCGCGGGGTCTCTGCCCCGATTGTGCAAGGTGTCAGCTAGGGCTGTGCTCGCGATCACATGCCCGCCATCGTCTGAATTCAGGCGGGCCAGATTATCCCTGCCAATGCGGTAGCCCTGCTCTGCCGCCAACCCGTACCACCTGGCAGCCTGCTCTTGTGAGCGCGTCACCCCGCGGCCGGTGAAATACATATACCCCAAGGCGTTCTGGGCCGCGGCATAGCCCTGTTCCGCCGCTTTTCGGTACCAGGCCACGGCCTCCGAGTCGTTTTGCCTGACGCCTTGGCCCTTTCTGAATATATTGCCCAGGTTAAACTGCGCCGGAGCCATGCCCTGGCCAGCCGCAAGCCGGTACCACTTGGCCGCCTGCTGGTCATCAGCGGCCACACCTTTGCCATTCTGATACATTTCACCAAGGTTGTTCTGCGACGAAGCATCCTGGCCATGCGCTGCACGCAAAAACAGCTCGGCGGCACGTGCATAGTCGCGCGCCACACCCAAACCCTGATAGTGCATCAGGCCCAAATTGAAGGTCGCATCCATATCGCCTTGCGAGGATGCCATGCCAAAATATTCGGCGGCCAAGCCGTAATCCTGCCCCACGCCGTGGCCCAGGCGGTACATGATTCCCAAATAAAAGATAGATTCGAGATGTTGCTGCCTGGCAGCCTGATCGAACAACTGCAACGCCTGCTCCTGGCTACGCCCCGTACCCACGCCATTGGCCAACATCAGGCCTTGATTGTACAGGGCTTTTGGATCCGCATCCGTCTGCTTAAACCAATCCAGCGCTTTTTCCGCATTGCGCTCACCGCCTTCGCCCACCGCCAGCAGTACGCCGAGGTTATTTTGCGCGTGCGGTTCGCCCTTTTCGGCGGCGGTCAGATACCAGCTCCGCGCCTGAGCCAGGTCCCTGGGTACGCCGCGGCCAGCCGTATATGCTATGCCCATATTAGCCTGCGCCCTGGTGTCCCCCGCGCGCGCCGCTTTCTCAAGCCATTTGGCCGCTTTGGCTTCATCACGCTCCAGCCCGCGGCCAATGGCGTAAATATAACCGATTTCAAACGTGGAAGCGGCGTGCCCCTGTTCGGCTGCTTTGAGATACCACTTGGCCGCCTCGCTTTCACTTTTCTCCACGCCCAGCCCATTGGCGTACATCGATGCCAGATCATGTTGCGCTTCCAGGTAGCCATGATTCGCGGCCTTGCGAAACCATGTGGCTGCTAAGGCGTCATCTCGCTTAACCCCTAGGCCCTGGCGATGCAGTTCGCCCAACTCATACTGGGCTTTAGGGTTCCCTTCATCCGCCTCGATGCGCAATTGTTTGGTCAAATATAAAGAATATTTTTTGGCATTTTCATTGCCGCCATCGATAGCCCTGTAGGCCCAGCGGACTGCTTCAGAAATATCGCGCGCCGTACCTCTGGCATCGGCATACATCGTGGCCAAGTTGTATTGCGCGGCGGCATTCCCGCCCTCGGCCGCCCTTCGATACCAGGTCACGGCCTCCACTTCGTCGCGTGGCACGCCACGGCCATTAGCATAAAACAAGCCGAGCTCAAGCTGGGCTTCAGCATTTCCCTTCATGGCGGCCATGCGCAGCCAGCGGGCGGCCTCGGACAGATCGCGCTCCACGCCCTGACCTTGCTTGAACATCAGCCCAAACAGTTTCTGCGCCTCGGCGTCTCCCGCCTTGGCCGCCTGCTTCAGCCATTCCGCTGCTTCTTCAAAGCGCCTGGTTTCTAAGGCTGCGATACCCTGTTCGAGCGGTCCCATCTCGACCCGTTCGCGTTCACTGGAAAAATCAAGCTGGGAAAAGGCAAATGCCAGCAAGCCGCCAATGATCAAAACGCCGACAACGATCTTGATGTTTTTCATATGCTATCCGTTTATCGGTACTGCTTGTTTTTACATAAGAAAACGCAACTAAAACAATATGAATTTTCCCATTCAGCGCCCCATAAACCAGCGCCCCATAAACCAGAACCCCCAGCATCTGGCGATAGATTTCGCCCCCTACAAATCAAGCTCACTCCATATTGCATCAACACGGCTCTTGGTGGCCCCATCCATTGAGATGGGCGCACCCCACTGGCGATCGGTCTCCCCCGACTGCTTATTGGTGGCATCAATGCCCACCTTGGACCCCAGGCCCGAAACAGGCGAGGCAAAATCAAGATAGTCGATCGGCGTGTTGTCCACCATGGTGAAATCACGCGATGGATCGCAGCGCGTCGACACGGCCCAGATCACCTCCTTCCAGTCGCGGCAATCGATGTCCTCATCCACCACGATTATAAACTTGGTATACATGAACTGCCTTAGATACGACCAGATACCGAACATGATGCGCTTGGCATGACCGGCATAGGCCTTATGGATCGACACAATCGCCACCCGGTAGGAGCAGCCCTCCATCGGCAGGTAGAAATCAACGATTTCAGGAAACTGCTTGCGTAGAATAGGGACAAACACCTCGTTAAACGCCAGGCCCAGCACCGCCGGCTCGTCCGGCGGCTTGCCGGTGTAGGTCGAGTGGTACATGGCGTCGTCGCGCATGCCCATCGCCTCGACGGTAAAGACCGGAAAACGGTCCGTTTCATTGTAGTAACCAGTGTGGTCGCCAAACGGCCCCTCATCGGCGTATTCATCCAAAGAGACATAGCCCTCCAGTACGATCTCGGCGCTGGCCGGCACCTGTAACGGTACGGTCAGGCAATCCACGAGCGTTGTTTTCTCGCCGCGCAAAAGACCGGCGAACTGGTATTCAGACAGGGTGTCCGGAATAGGAGTGACTGCTGCCAGGATGGTCGCCGGATCAGCGCCGATGACCACGGCGCAGGGGAAGCGCTCTGCGCCGGCCTTTTTAGCCTCCTGGTGATCCAGCGCCCCACCCCGATGCTTCAGCCAGCGCATGATCAGTTTGTTCCTGCCGATCAACTGTTGGCGATAAATGCCCATGTTTTGTCTTTCTTTGTTGGGCCCCTTGGTCACGACCAGGCCCCAGGTAATCAGAGGGGCGGCATCATCGGGCCAGCAGAGCTGTATGGGCAAGGAGGCTAAATCCACGTCGTCGCCGCGCAGCACATTCTTTTGCCAGGGCGCCTTGCCGACAACCTTTGGAGACATGTGCAGCACATTCTTTAGCACGGGCCACTTTCCCAGAGCATCCTTGAAGCCTTTGGGAGGCTCCGGCTCTTTCAGGTAGGCTAGCAACTCGCCCACCTGCCGCAATTCATCCACCCCGTTGCGTCCCATGCCCAGTGCAATGCGTTCAGCCGTGCCAAACAGATTGGTCAGCAAAGGCATCTTTGATCCCTTGACGTTTTCAAACAGCAGCGCCGGGCCACCCGCCCGCAGTACGCGGTCGGAAATTTCAGTAATTTCAAGCCTGGCGCTGACTTCAGCGGAGATACGCTTGAGCAGCCCCTTGCCTTCCAATGCTTTCAGAAATCCGCGCAAGTCGTTTGCCATGCCTATAATGCCCTTTCCATCAACATCTTACGGGCCTTCAGCGATATCGAACACCGTATCCAGCTTGCTCATGGCAAACACATCGCGCACCGGCTCGGTCAACCCCGCGAGGGTAAATTTAGCGGAATAGTTGCGGCTCCACTGCAAACCCTCGACCAACGTGGCGATGCCTGAGGAGTCCATAAAAGTAACGCCGCTGAGATCCATATGGATTTCACGCTGGTCGGAAGTAAACAGGGGGTGCAACTTCTGGCGCAGGGCCGGGGAAGAATGAATGTCCACCAGGCCAACCAGGCGAATGCGCACGCAACCATCACCCTTTTTGTCCAATTGAATATCAAGCACGTTGCGCCGCCTCCGAGTTCAAGTGCCAAATAAGCGTCCAGCGGTTGCCATCGTCCAGACACTCATGATGCACCTCATCCATGGCCGAGTGCATCAGGTGCATGCCCAGGCCGCCGGGGCGCACATCATCCAAATCCCGCCCCTTCAGCAGGGATTTGCAGGCCACGGGCAAGCCGAAATCCCTGACCGCCAAGCGCAACTCCGAAGGGCAAATCTCGACATCAACCTCAACCACGCCGACCTTATCCTTGTAACCGTGCGAACAGATGTTGGCGAATAATTCATTGGCGGCCAGCGTCAAACGGTTGGCCTCGACGCAGCCCAGACCCGCTCGGCCAGCAACCACGTCCACCATCGCTTGCAGGATACGAACGCAATCACATTTGCTCTCCAGCCTGCATGACAAAATGGAAGTGCACGCATCTTTACGCATGGCGTCATTTCACGCCGACATGAGGCCGATGGCAAGCCCTGAAGCTCCATGTTTCGATAGCAGCAAAAACATCAAGCCAGGAGCAGCCTCACGCCTTGCACCGCTATGGGGGCTTCGGTAGCGTCCCGCTCCCATTAATTTCTGCCAAAGACAAGCCGGAGATCACCATGCTCGAAACCATGCGCGCACATACACAATCATGGATTGCGAAGATTGTCCTAGGGGGCATCGCCCTGTCGTTCGTGCTCTGGGGCGTTGGCGACTATTTCCTCGGCGGCGGCCAGGTGCAAGCCGTCGCTGAAGTCGACGGCAATGCCATCTCGGACATAGAGTTTTATCAGGCGTTCGAACGCACCACGAACAAATATCGCTCCTTGCTGGGCGAGCAATTCTCCAATGATATTTTGCGCCAGCTCGATGTAAAGAACGAGACCATCCAAACCCTGATCAACCGTCGGCTGGTCCTGGTTGAGGCCGACGGCATGGACCTGGTCGTGCCCGAACATCATGTGCTGAGCCGGGTAAAGAGCGATCCCGTGTTCCAGTCTGGCGGATATTTCGACTCCAACCGCTATTCCATCATGGTGCGTAACCTCGGATACCGCACACCGGCTGATTTCGAGCAACAGCTTCGCCTCGATCTTCTGGCCGACGCCATTCAGCGCACCATCATGGACAGCGTGGCCGTGAGCGATGAGGAAGTGCGCCAGCGCTATGCCGAGTCTTTTGAAACGCGGGAACTGGCGGCGCTGATCGTTGACCCGTTGAGTTTTGTTGGCAAGGCCGAGGCCACCGAGGAAGAAGCCCGGTCTTTTTATGAGAACAATGCTGATCGCTACCGTTCGCCCATGCGCCTGAAGCTGGCCATGGTCGATATTAATGCTGGCGAAATCGCCAAGGATATCCAGGTCGATGAAGATGAAATCGCCGCGGCCTATGAAGACCAGCGCGCCAGTCTGACAACGGCCGAACAGCGCCGGGCCAGGCATATCCTGGTCCGCCTGGCCCAGAACGCCGATGAAACAACGCGAAAGGCAGCGCGCGAAAAAATCGTGGCGGCGCAGGCGCGCATCAACGCTGGCGATGATTTCGCCGAGGTCGCCAAACAGGTTTCGGAAGACGTCACCGCCACGGATGGCGGTGATCTAGGCTTTTTCGCCCGCGGCAGCATGGTGCCCACCTTCGAAGCCGCCGTGTATGCCATGCAGCAGGGCGAAGTCAGCGATGTCGTGGAAAGCCCGCTTGGCCTGCACCTGATCCAACTGGTCGAGATTCGCGCCGAACAGGCCAGATCACTGGATGATATGCACGCCCAGATCACCGCCTCGCTGCAAGCCGAGCGGGCGGAGGATGAAGCCTATAATCTCTCGCAGGATCTGGACGACGCACTGGGCAGGGAAGGCGCTCTGGCGGCCGCTGCGGCGAGCCTCAACATGCCCCCGCGAGAAATTGGCCCCATCAGCCAGGACGAGGCCCTGGCCGATCCCGTGCTGGCGCTCGATATTGGACTGCGTCAAAAGGTGTTCACCATGAGTCCCGGCGACGCCGTGGATATCCACCAGCTTGATGACGGGCGCTATATCGCCATTGAGGTGCTGGCACGGGAAGAACCGGAAGTAATGCCCTTCGCCAAGGTGGCCGCCCAAGTCTATGCCGATGCCCGGCGAGAGGCGGCGGGCCGACTGGCCGACACGGAGGCCGCATCACTCTTGGACCGCGCCAAGACCGAAAGCCTGGAAACGCTGGCGGCCGAGAGCAGCCAGCCACTGTTTATATCCAAGCCCGTGCGCAGCAATGGCGCGGGTGATGAGGCGCCATGGCTGACGAATGAGGTTATCGGCCAGGCCTTTGCCTTGCCTGAAGGTCAGGTGGCGGCGAGGATCATCTCGGTGCCAAGCGGTCTGGCGGTCTTACAGGTGCGTAAAACGATGGCCGCCCCCGAAGAGAACTTCAGCAGCAAGGAAGCGTCGATCCGGAGTGAACTGACGGCGCAGAAGGGCGCGGTGCGCTTTGCACGCTGGATCGCTTCGGTGCGGCAGCGGCATGAAATCAGCATCGACCAGACGGTTCTCGACCGCATCTAGCCATGCCTGGCGGAAGTGCTGATAGAATGAATGGTGGAGCCGGACGGGATCGAACCGACGACCTCTACAATGCCATTGTAGCGCTCTCCCAACTGAGCTACGGCCCCATGAAACGGGGGCGGATTTAGCCATGCACCTTGACAGCTGTCAACCTGTTTGCCCGAGTCGCTAAAACGCATGCTGCTTCACCAAAGAGAACTCTCGGCCGATTGCGATACGCCGCTTTCCGTCTTTGCCCATTTGCGCGGGCGTGGCGACTGTTTTCTATTTGAAAGCGCCGAAGGCGGCGAGCACTGGGGCCGCTTCAGCATCATTGGTTTTGAGCCGGCCTGCATCGCCATCGAGCAAGGCGGCGAATTGCGGCTAAGCCATCGCGATGGCCGCCGCGAGGCGCTTGCCGGCGAGGACATACTGGGCTGGCTGAGGAGCGAGACCATCCAGGCCGAAGCGAGCGATGCCGGCGATCTTCCCTTTTCCGGTGGGGCCGTCGGCTATTTTTCCTACGAAATGGTGCAACGTTTCGAGCCGCTCAGCTCCCGCCATAGCCTGGGTTCGGCGCAGCCCCTCGCCGCCTTCATGCTGGTGGACCGCTTCGTGGTTTTTGACACCTTGCGCGGCACGATGACCCTGTGCGTGCGATCAGGCGATAACGCCGCGGCCGCGGCCCAGTTGGATGCGATTGAGGCGAGGCTGCACGCGGGCGCGCTGCCAGCCATGCACCTGATGCCGGCCGATGCCGGGCAACGACCGGCGGCGCAAATGGCCCAGGCCAACTATGAGGCCATGGTGGCCACGGCCAAGGAATACATCCTGGCCGGCGATATCTTCCAGGTCGTGTTGTCGCAGCGTTTCAGCGCCGAGCTGCATTGCGATCCGCTGACCATCTACCGCGCCGTCCGTCATATCAACCCGTCCCCCTATTTATTCTACCTGCATATTGAGGATGTGGTGCTGGTCGGCTCTTCGCCCGAGATTCTGGTGCGTCAGGAAGAAGACCAGGCCATCGTGCGACCCATCGCCGGCACCCGCCCGCGCGGCCAAAGCGCCGAAGAGGATCAGGCTCTAGAGCAAGAATTGCTGTCGGATGACAAGGAGCTGGCCGAACATGTCATGCTGGTGGACCTGGGACGCAACGACCTCGGCCGCGTGTGCGAATACGGTAGCGTACGCTTGAGCGAATCAATGGTGATCGAGCGCTATTCGCACGTCATGCATATCGTCTCGGAAGTGGAAGGCACGCTACGCAAGGATGTGGACTGCCTCGACCTGTTGGCCGCCACCTTCCCAGCCGGCACCGTGTCTGGCGCACCCAAGATTCGAGCCATGGAAATCATCGACGAGCTTGAGCCCTGCGCCCGTGGCCCGTATGCCGGCGTGGTTGGCTATATCGCCTTCGGCGGCCGCCACATGGACACCTGCATTGCTATTCGTACCGCCGTTATTTCAGGCGGCGAGGTGCATGTGCAGGCCGGCGCCGGCATCGTCGCCGACTCCGATCCCGAGCGTGAACATCATGAGTGCGTCAATAAGGCCAAGGCCATGTTCCGCGCCGTTGCCCTGGCCGAAGCGCAGGAGAATACGGCCTCATGATCCTGGTCATCGACAATTACGACTCCTTTACCTTCAATCTGGTGCAATACCTGGGCGAGTTGGGCGAGGAGCCTCGGGTCTACCGCAACGACAGGATCAACCTGGACGAGATCGAGCGCCTCTCGCCTGATCACATCCTTATTTCGCCGGGGCCGTGTACACCGCAGGAGGCCGGTATTTCGGTGCCTCTGATTCAGCATTTTTCCGGCCGCATACCGATTCTCGGCGTATGTCTTGGCCATCAATCGATTTCCACTGCCTTCGGCGGCGAGGTCATCCGGGCCGAGCGCCTGATGCATGGCAAGGTCAGCCCGATCAAGCATGATGGTGAGGGAATATTTCGCGGCATCCCATCGCCGTTCACCGCCACGCGTTACCACTCATTGATCGTGCCCGAGCCCCTGCCAGAGGATCTATGCAAAACGGCCTGGACGGCGGAGGGTGAGCTGATGGGCCTGTCGCATGCCCGGCATCCGACCTTCGGCGTGCAGTTCCACCCCGAGTCCATCCTGACCGAGCATGGCCATAAACTATTGCGAAATTTTCTGGAGGTGCGCCCGTGAGCGAGCTATTGCAGGAGAGCTTGCGCCACTTGCAGGCCGGCGAGTTAATGTCTGGAGACGAAGCCGAGTCGGCGTTCCTGGCCATCATGCAGGGCGAGGCCACGTCGGCCCAGATCGGCGCGCTGCTGATGGGCCTATCCATCCGTGGCGAGACGCCGGACATCGTGGCGGGTGCGGCGCGCGCCATGCGCGCGGCGGCCACTCATATCCACCCAAGGTCCAAGGGCCTGCTCGACACCTGCGGTACGGGAGGTGATGGCGCGGCCACCTTCAATATCTCCACGGCCGTGGCCATGGTGGTGGCTGCCTGCGGGCAAAAAGTGGCCAAGCATGGCAACCGCGCCATTTCCTCGCGCTCCGGCAGCGCCGATGTACTGGAAGCGCTCGGCGTGAATATCCAACTCACCCCCGATCAGGTGGCGGACTGCGTGGATCAGGTCGGCATCGGCTTCATGTTCGCCCCTGGCCATCACCCGGCCATGAAACACGCCGCCGGACCCCGTCGCGAACTGGGCGTGCGCAGCATCTTCAACCTGCTTGGGCCGCTGACCAACCCTGCCAACGCCGACTATCAGGTGCTCGGCGTGTTCGCCGCCGACAAACTGGAGCTGATGGCCAGCGCCCTCAGGCAGCTTGGCATCAAGCGCGCCCTTGTCGTGCACGGCCGCGACGGCCTGGACGAGATCAGCACAACGGGCGTGACCGACGCCATATGGGTGGAACAGGGCCAGATCATGCGCCAGTTTGAGATTGACCCCGCAGCCTTTGGCATGCCCCTGGCTGAGACCGAGCAACTCAGCGGCGGCGATGCGCAGCACAACGCCGATATCCTGCGTCGTATTTTTGCAGGCCAAGCGGGTCCGGCCCGCGACATCGTGACTCTCAATGCCGCCGCCGCCCTGTGGGTTTGCGGCAAGGCCGAGGGCATTCCGCAAGGGCTGGGCATGGCCGCCGCCGCCCTGGATGCCGGCAAGGCGGCGCAAACCCTGCAAGCCCTGATCGATTTCTCGCAAAAGACCTGAGATGGCTTCCATTCTGGAGGAGATCGCCGACTACAAGCGTGAGTGGGTGCGCGCCTGCAAGCGGCGCGTTCCGGAAAGCCAGCTGTTGCAACAAGCGGGAAATTATGCCCCGCTGGATTTTTCCGGCGCGATGGCTGCTCGCGTCAAGCAAAAGAAGGCCGCCGTCATCGCCGAGGTTAAAAAGGCCTCGCCATCCAAGGGCGTCATCCGCAAAGATTTCGATCCAGTCGCCATTGCCGGCAGCTATGAAGCCCATGGCGCGGCCTGCCTGTCGGTGTTGACCGACGAGAAGTATTTTCAGGGTTCGGATGACTACCTGCGCGAGATCCGCAAGTCCGTCGAACTACCGATCCTGAGAAAGGACTTCATGCTCGACCTATATCAAGTCACCGAGGCGCGTAGCCTGGGCGCGGACTGTATCCTTATCATCATGGCCATGGTCGATGACGCCCTGGCGGCTGAGTTGAATACTGCCGCTAACGAAATGGGACTTTCCGTACTGCCCGAGGTGCACGATCGCGAGGAGCTGGAACGGGCCTTGAGACTTGATACTCCCTTGCTGGGCATCAACAACCGTGACCTTCACACGTTTGCAACCAGCCTCGACACCACCCTGGAACTACTCTCCGGCGTGCCGGATGGACGCCTGGTCATCACGGAGTCCGGCATCCACACGTCCGCAGACGTGACCCTGATGCGCGATGCTGGCGTGTATGGCTTTCTCGTCGGCGAATCGCTGATGCGCCAGCCCGACCCCGGCCTGGCCCTGACGGAACTCATCAAATAGATCCGCCTTAATCGACGGGCATTCGCAAGATCATCGGTTGACCAATTCGGCGGGCGGTGCTTAAATCGACGCCATGTCTGAACCTAGCGATCAAGAGGCGCCAGTGGAGCAGCGTGCCGCCAGCAAAATCGATGAGCTGGGCGCTGTCATCATGGATGTCCGCCGCAAGATGGAAATGCTGGCGGCTGAAAACCAGCGCCTGCGCGAATTGGTAAGGCTCTCCGAAAATGAGCTGCGCAGCCGCCGCGACCAGGTGAAGAAAATGGAAATGGATATCCAGACGGGTCACAACAACCGCCTGGAAGCCAAGGCGCGCGTGGAACACGTGATGGAGCAGATGGATAGACTGTTAGCCAATTCGGGCAGGATGTAGGCCATGAATAGCGTGCATATCAGCCTCATGGGACGTGAGTTCAGCATCCGGACCAGAGAAGACCCCGAGCATGTAAGTGCCGCGGCGCAACTGGTGCAGACCCACGTTGATGAATTGCGTCAGTCCGGGGTTGCCGTTGCCTCCGACCGCCTGATTACGCTGGCGGCCCTGAATCTGGCAGGTGAATTGCTGCAACAGGACGGCAAGGAAATCGCGGGTGTGGAAACATTGCTTTCTGGCCTTGATGATGTAATTATGCAAGCAAAGGGTCTGGCTGAAGCGCCCCTGCGTTGAGCGCAAGGCATATAGTTGCCAGAACCGATAAGTGTCGAAAGGGAGCTTATCTACGCTGACGGTGTGTGTTCTGTTCGTTCAGAGTGCCTAAAGTCAGGGTGCGGCGCCCACCTCCTTGTGAGGGTTCGGCATCTTATTGCCAAGCCGCCAACGCGGGGGTGCTTCCTTTTCTTATGAGTAACCCTCAGTTTAAACCGATTCCTTGAACCGCAAACAGATATTACGCCAGCTGGCCATCGAAGCACGCCAGGCTTGGCCGGCGCAGCGACGTCATTCGGCATCGAAATCCATACAGCAACAATTTACCCGGCGTTTTGCCGGCGATCATAACGCCTGGTTTATTTATCGCGCCACATCCTGCGAGGTGGATACGCAGCTTCTCATCCACCACCCCGGCATCACCGTCTATGCCCCGGTCACGCTGAGTGAGGGAGACATGCGCTGGCACAAGGTGGATGGCGACACCCACTGGCAACAGGGCAGACATGGCATTGAGGAACCGGCGAATGGTTCTCCTTGGCGCACTGAAGACGGACCCGTGCTCGTCGCCTGCCCGCTTGTGGGCTTTGATCGCGCCGGCAACCGTCTCGGCATGGGCATGGGCTGCTATGACCGCTGGCTGGCCAAGCATGGCGACAGTGTAGATTGCCTGATAGGGCTGGCTTTTTCCTGCCAGGAGCTGGAATCCATTCCAAGGGAATCGCATGACGTGCCGCTGGATTACATCGTCACCGAGGAGGAAATCATTGCCTGCCGATCAGCCGAGGGGTAGCGCCATGGATAGAGCACCCGGCAAGGTCTATCTGGTCGGCGCGGGTCCTGGCGACCCTGGACTGCTGACCCTGCGCGCCGCAGACCTCCTGCAAGCCGCCGACGTGGTGGTGCATGACAACCTCATTGGCGATGCCATTCTGGCCATGATTCCAGCCTCGACCAGGCGCATTTACGTCGGCAAGCACGAGGGCTCACACTCGATGAATCAGGATAAGATCAACGACTTGCTGGTCGAATTAAGCCTGGAGTATGCCTGCGTCGTACGTCTGAAAGGCGGCAATCCTTTCATTTTTGGCCGTGGCGGCGAAGAAGCAGAAGTGCTGGTGCGCAACGGCGTCACTTTTGAGGTGGTGCCGGGTATCAGTAGCGGCATGGCCGTTCCCACATATGCAGGCATTCCTCTCACGCATCGCAACCATGCCTCCAGCTTCGGCTTCATCACCGGCCACGAAGCGCCGGATAAATTCTATGCCAGCGTCAACTGGAAAAGCGTCGCCGCGCTGGACACGTTGGTCGTCTATATGGGGCTTAAGCGCATCGCCGGTATCGCCGAGCAATTGATGCGCTATGGCAAGGCGGCGGATACGCCAGTGGCGGTCATCCGCGCCGGCACCTTGCCGGAGCAAAGCGAATTATATGGCCGGCTTGACGACATCGCCGCCAAGGTGGAGCGACACGGGCTCAAGCCGCCCGCCATCATCGTGATCGGCTCGGTGGTGGGTTTGCATGAGCGATTGCAATGGTTTGCGCCGCAAGAACTCAGTCATGGCAAGGATATCATCCTGCTGGCCCACGGCAGCACTGCCGATGCGGCATCCGACGGCATACGTGATATGGCCGTCCGCTTAAATGCCGGCAAAAGTCCATACCGTTTCCACTGTGCTTTCCTGGAGCGTGAAGAGCCCAACCTGGAAACCATGGTTGAACAGCTCTGTCAGCAGGGCGGCGCGGATATTTGCGTCGTGCCACTATTTCTTAGCCTGGGGGGGCATGTCCAGAAAGACATCCCGATGCGGCTGGACGCTTTACGCCAGCGTTTCCCGGACCGCAAGATTGATATGACCGACGTCCTTGGCTGCGGCCCATGGACTGATGCGGCCGTGCTCTCGCGCATTCGTTACGCGGAGAAAGCCGGGCCTTAGCTCATGGGCGGCAGGTCGGTCGAATCGGAAAAGGTTTTCAGCTTGTGCGCCCGTGAAGGATGCCTGAGCTTGCGCAGGGCCTTGGCCTCGATCTGGCGAATGCGCTCACGCGTTACGCCGAACTGCTTGCCCACCTCCTCCAGCGTGTGGTCGGTGTTCATGCCGATGCCGAAGCGCATACGCAGCACCTTTTCTTCCCTGGGCGTCAGTGAATCGAGCACGCCCTGCGTGGCATCGGCCAGAGCAGCGGCCACCGATGCATCCAGCGGGTTCTCGGCATTTTCATCTTCAACGAAATCTCCCAGCTGGGAGTCTTCTTCATCGCCAATGGGCGTTTCCAGCGAGACGGGCTCCTTGGCGATCTTCAGAATCTGCCGCACTTTCTCTTCAGGAATTTCAAGATGTTTCGCCAATTCATCCGGGGTTGGCTCTCGGCCAATCTCCTGCGCCACCTGACGCGAGACGCGCATCATCTTGTTGATCGTCTCGATCATGTGCACTGGGATGCGGATGGTGCGCGCCTGGTCGGCAATGGAGCGCGTGATGGCCTGACGGATCCACCATGTGGCATAGGTGGAAAACTTGTAACCACGGCGCCACTCAAATTTATCCACCGCCTTCATCAGCCCGATGTTCCCCTCCTGAATCAGGTCGAGGAAGCCAAGGCCGCGGTTGGTGTATTTCTTGGCGATAGAGATGACCAGCCTCAGGTTGGCCTCGATCATTTCCCTCTTGGCCTGGCGCGCCTTGGCCTCGCCCATGGTCAATCTGCGGGCGATATGCTTCAGGCTCTGCACGGTAAGTTCGGTGCCCTGCTCGACACGGCGCAGGCGGCGCTGGTTTTCACGCACCTTGCCGGCGCATGCCTCAAAAGCATCGGCCCAGGCGGCATCGATATGCGCCTGAAGCATGCGGTCGACCCAAGCCTCGTCTACTTCATTGCTGGGAAACTGTTCAATAAACAGCTTCTTGGGCATCTTGGCCTTGAAGGCGAGATCTCGAATCGTGCGTTCGCACTTGCGCACACGCTCAACGGCGTTCTTGAATCGCTGAATCAGCAGCTCGATCTGCTTGTTGGAAAAAGGAATGCTGACCAGCTCCCGAATCACGGCACCCATGGCTCCCTGTTCCTTCTTCTTCAGCTCGACGTTATCCGGGTCGGCCTCCAGCTTCTTTTGCAGCTCAACATATTTGCCATGCCACTTGCGAGCCTCGGCGAAATGCCCCATCGCCTCCTCAAGCTGCTCGGCCTGGGTAATGATGGTCTCATCCATGGGCGTGCCATCAGGTGTGGCGGTGCGGGCTTTAATCGCCTCGGACAGCTTCGCCGGATCGAGCTTGGCCGCCTTGGCTTTCTCCGTTTCCTCCACATCACTTGAGCGATCCTGACGGGATTCATATTCGGCAATCGCAGCCGCGTTCACGACCTTGTCGTCGATATCCAGAATCTCGCGCAGATTGCAATCTTCTTCCTGCAAACGGTCGCCCAGCAGCATGATTTCGCGGTAGGTGGTGGGACAGCGGCAAATGGCTTCGAGCACCTGCAACCGGCCTTCCTCGATACGCCGCGCGATCTCGATCTCGCCCTCGCGGGTGAGCAGCTCAACCGTGCCCATTTCGCGCAGATACATGCGCACCGGGTCGTCGATGCGGATGACCGTGCCCAGTGTGGTGGTATCGGCGCGCAGGGCGGAATCTTCCTTGCGTAGCTGATCCTTGCGCAGGGCGCGCGAACCGTTGGGCGCACGCTCCGGATCGAGCACGTCCACGCCCATCTCCGTAAACAGGTTGATGACGGACTCCACCTGGTCGGCGGTCACCAATCCTTCAGGTAGATGGGTATTCAACTCCTCGTAGGTGATGAAGCCCTTTTCCTTGCCCTGGGCAATCAGACTGCCCAGCTCCCGAACGCGGGCTTGCTCCTGTTCGTTTAACACCTTGCCGCTTTCACTCATGCGCGTCTGCACCCCTACGTTGTTGTTTCGTTTTTATCAGTTGCTGTTCCAAAGCCACACGCTGGGCCAGATCTCCCGGGTTTTTCTTCCGACGCCGCTTGATCTCTCTTGCCTGCAAGGCAGGCAGAAAACCAGCAAATTCATCGTCATTGATCTTCTCCGTACAAACCCACCGGGCAAGCCGCTGCTCGTCGGGAAAGTCCATGGCCAAGCGGGAAATCATCCGCTCATCCAGATCGTCACCCGTTTCTGCGTAGGAAAAAGCGCGCGTGTATATCGCATGAACACCCTCGTCGTCAAGTGTAATTTCCCTGGCCGCCGACGGCAGGCTGTGCAATCGCTCCGGTTTCTGTAGCAATGCAGCCAAAAAACGCTCATCCAGACTGCTGGCCTGTTGCTTGCCCGCTTCGCCACCAACGGCGGCGGGCCGCCGGGCTTGCGCCAGTACAATGCCCGTATCGCGCTCAATCACCTGCCGCCAGGCCTGGCGCAGATAATCATCCTTCATCCTGGCAAGCATGGCATCCGCCCTCTTCGCCACGCGCGCGCCAGCCTCAGCGCCGCTACCGGCAAGGTTGCGCAGGCCCTCCAGCAAGGTGTCCAGGACCGGGCGAGCCTGCTCCATGGCGTCCACGAACCCCTGCCGGCCCTGCCCGCACACCACCGAGTCCGGATCATCGCCCTCCGGCAGAAACAGAAAACGCGGCTCATGCTCCGCCAACAGTCCGGGCAGCATCTCCTCCAGGGCGCGCCAGGCCGCGCGCCTGCCAGCCCGGTCGCCGTCAAAACAGAACACCGGCGCCGGGCACAGCTGGAAAATGCGTCGTATCTGCCCGGCATTCATGGCTGTGCCCAAGGGCGCCACGGCAATCGGCAGCTCATGTGCTGAAAGGGCCAACACATCCATATAACCCTCGACGATCACCAGTTGGCCCCGGCCGCGGATTTCGCCGCGATGCTCGGACAAGCCGTAAAGCAGGTCGGATTTATGAAAGAATTTCGTTTCCGGCGAATTGAGATACTTCGGCTCGCCGTCAGCCATCACCCGCCCGCCAAAGCCGACGATTTGCCCACGCTGGTTCTTGATCGGAAACATGACCCGACCACGGAAGCGGTCGCCCGGTCCCTGCTTGCCTTGAAACACCAGGCCGGCCTCATCCAATAAGCGCGACACCTTCGTATCCGCGCCAAAGCAGCGGCGCATGAAGCCATAGCCGGGCAGAGCGTAGCCTATGCCGTACTTTTTCCACATCGCCTCTGGCAGGCCGCGGCCTTCTAGGTAGGTGCGCGCCGCAGCGCCCTGCTGGCCCGCCAGTTGCTCTTCAAAGGCTGACGCGGCCCGCGCCAGCAGTTCCAGGCCAAGCTGGTAGTGTGAATCATCACCCGAATCAGGCCCGCGCTTGGGCAGTTCCACGCCCGCCCTTGCGGCCAGGCTCTCCACCGCCTCGGGAAAGGGAAGGCCGTCGTGCTCCATGACGAACTGAAAGGCGTTGCCGCCCTTGCCGCAACCAAAGCAGTAAAACAACTGCTTGTCCGAGGATACCGAAAAAGACGGCGTTTTTTCATGATGAAAGGGGCAAAGGCCTAATAGATTGGAACCGGCGCGCTTCAACGTAACGTCGCGCGAAATCAGCTCAACGATATCCACCTGTGAAAGGATGCGGTCAAGGATATCGCGAGAAAAAGATGCCATAATCTAGTATTTAGTCACTCTCCAGCTTAATGACAAGCCAGACGGCCTGTCGGAACCCGGGTTTTCAACCCTGTAATGTTGACTTAACCAGCGCGGATACCCGCGCCATATCCGCACGCCCCTTCAGTTTGCCACCCAGCACGCCCATGACCTTGCCCATGTCGCGCACGCCGCTGGCGCCAAGCTGTTCAATGGCCTGGTTCACCGCTTGTTGCACGGCTTCATCTGACAATTGCTCCGGCATGTAGGCGAGCAGCACATCCGCCTCGGCCAGCTCCTTTTGCTGCATTTCGGGCCGGCCGCCAGCCTCGTATTGCACTGCGGCATCACGCCGCTGTTTGACGAGTTTAGCGATCAGGGTATGGATATCTTCATCCGCGAGCTCGCGCCCCAGTTCGATTTCCTTATCCTTGATAGCGGTGCGCAGCATGCGTATCGCGCCAAGCCTGAGCTTTTCGCCCGCCTTCATGGCTTGCTTCATGTCACTCAGAATGGCGTCCGCCAGCATAGCTTCTCCTCGGGTTAGTGTTGTATAGCGTGAGCGACGCCGCGTCCTTGTCCACGCGTGCTGAGTCGGCGCATGGAACACTGATTCAGGGTAGCTAGAAAATTGAGGCGCCGGTATCTGCCGGCGCCTCGGATGAGTCAAGAAGCTCCGTAAGAGCCCCTCATTAAAAATTCCTTGATTCCCTTCTGCGAATCCGTCGTAAACGTTTCATCAGACGCTTACGCGCGGCAGCCGCTTTACGCTTGGCTTTGATCGAGGGCTTCTCATAGGCTTCGCGACGACGACACTCGCTGACTACGCCCGCGCGCTCCACTTGTTTGCGAAAGCGCTTTAAGGCGATCTCGAACGGCTCGTCATCATGAATCTTTATTCCTGGCAAAAAACATCACCCCCTTCCGGTTTCCACTTTGGCGGGTATGCTCTCCGCCTGAAAGGCGGCGCATTATGAAGGGAGCGGCAGGCAAGTCAAATAAACAGGGCAACGTACTGCGCGCCGCCAGCACGGTCGGCGGCTGGACCCTTGCCTCGCGGCTACTGGGCTTCGTGCGCGACGTATTGCTGGCGCGCGTGCTCGGCGCGGGGCTATTGGCCGACGCATTCTTCGTCGCCCTAAAACTGCCCAACTTCTTCCGCCGCCTGTTCGCCGAGGGCACGCTCACCGTGGCACTCGTGCCGGTATTGGCCGAGGAACGCAAACAGGGCGATGCCGATGCGCATGCCTATCTCAACGCCTTGGCCGGCCTGTTGCTGGCCGCACTGCTGGCCGTCACCGTGCTCGGCATGGCGTTCATGCCGGCGCTGCTGTTCGTCTTCGCGCCGGGCTTTCATGACGAGCCGGAGCGCTGGGACCAAGCCTTGCTGCTTGCGCGCTGGATGTTTCCTTATCTGGCCATGATTTCACTGGCCGCCATGGCCTGGGCGGTGCTCAACGCCTACCGCAAGTTCGCCGTGCCGGCGGCCAGTCCAGCGCTGCTCAACATCGCGCTCATCTTCGCCGCCGTCGTGCTCGCCCCCGGATTCGACAATCCGGCGCTGGCGCTGGCTATCGGCGTATTGCTGGGAGGCGCCCTGCAACTGGCCATCCAGTTCCCCGCCCTGAAGCGCATTGGCTGGGTTCCCAGGCCGACGCTGAAGCCAACCATGCCGGCCGTACTGCGCACGCTGAAGCTATTTGGTCCCGCGGTGCTGGGCGTGGCATCGGTGCAGCTCAACATCCTGGTAGGCACGATTCTCGCCACCCTGCTGCCAGTGGGCGCGGTGTCGTATCTGTATTACGCCGACCGGCTGGTGCAATTGCCGCTGGCACTGTTCGGCATCGCCATGGGCACCGCCCTCCTGCCGGCCCTTTCCGATCATTTTGCCGCCAATCGGGAAGATGAGGCAAAAAACGAACTTAGCCGGGGACTGGCCTGGCTTACCTGGATCACCCTGCCTGCCATCGCCGGCCTGCTTATGCTTGCCGAGCCGATTGTGGTCACGCTATTCCAGCATGGCCGCTTCACGGCAGAGGCCAGCAGCGCCACTGCTCATGCCCTGCAGGCCTACAGCCTTGGCCTGCTGGCATTCTGCTGGGTGCGGGTACTGGCCACAGCCTGTTATGCCCAGAAGGATTCGAAAACACCGATGCGCCACGCCGCCATCGGTGTTGCCGCCAACATCGTGCTGGCGATGATTCTGATGGGGCCGCTTGAGTACGTCGGCCTGGCCCTGGCCACCTCGCTGGCCTCCTTCCTCAATGCTGGTCTGCTGCTTGCGCATCTGCGCAAACGCCATGACGGCATTTTTACCGGCCAGTGCCTGAGCAGAATGGCTCGCGCCGGCCTGGCCTGCCTGCCAATGCTGGGCCTTCTTTTCGGCCTGGAATATATTTGGGCATTCCCCGAGTCGGGCAAGCTTTGGCAGGTGTTGTGGCTAGCCGTGGCCGTGCCCGGCGGCGCGCTGGCCTTTCTTGCTTCGGCGTATCTGCTTGGCGAACGGGGCCTTCTAAGGAAGGCCTAGCGAATCCTGACGCCGTTCTATCGACTATGCTTGGGTAAAACGGCAGTTTCATGCCGAGGGAGACAACATGGCATGGTCCGGCAAGGAAAAGGAACTATTTGCCGTCGGCACATCGGTTGCGGCCGGTTGTAAGCCTTGTACGGACTACCACTTCAAAAAAGCGTTGGAAGCAGGGGCCACTAACGAGGAGATAACGCTTGCCATGACCATCGCCGTTTCCGTACGCCAAAGTGCGACGGAAAACATGGAAGCGTTTGCCTTATCCCATCTGAATCCCGATCTCGATATTCCCGATCCCGCAAAACTTCCGCAGCACACCCGTATCGGCGCACTGGCAGCAGTCGGTGCGGCATTTGCCGTGAACTCCACATCCGATCTTGGCGCTCACCTTGATGTCGCCAGGGCAACCGGGATCAGCGATGACGAGTTGAAAGCAGCTCTGAAGCTGGCCGCCTTTATCAAGAAAATGGGCGCTTCGCATGTAGTCAAGATGGCTCCCGCCGGCGCTTTCGATACGTCTTCATAAGCAGGGTAGGCAGAAACAGGAAGTCGAGCGCCAGGGCCAATAGAATCGTCACGGCAGAGAGCAGACCCATGTCCGCGTTCATGCGGAATCCGGACAGGGCAAGAACCATAAAACCAGCCACCAGCGCCGCTGTCGTCACCCACATGGCCGTGCCTACTGTATGAAAGGCATACCTGATCGCCTCCGGCGGCGGCATATTGTGCTCACGATGGGCGCGCAGATACTTGCTAATGAAGTGCACGGTATCGTCCACCACGATACCAAGTGTCATTGCCACGACCACTGAAAGACCCAGACCAACCTGGCCCACGGCCATGCCCCATAGGCCAAAGGCCATGAACGCCGGTGCGAGATTCGGCACCAGGCTGACAAGGCCAAGCCGAATACTCCCTAGCGCGAAAATGAGAATGATCGAGATCAGCACCAGCGCCCCCATCGCCGAAAGCAGCATGGTATTGATATTGCGCTGCGACAAATGCGCCCAGATCATCGTCAGGCCGGTGCCGTATGTGAACATGTGCTCAGGAGCGTTGGCTTTCAGCCAGGCGCGCGCCTTTGCTTCCAGCTCCCGTTGCTCGGTTGTGCTGGAAACCCGCAACATCACGCTCATGCGGGAGGAGGATTTATCGACATTGATCTGGTTGTTCAGATCAAGCCCGAAAGGCAGCGAAAGCTCGTAGAGCAGCAGGTATTGCGCCGCAAGCTCGCGGCTGTCCGGGATACGGTAATAGGCTTCATCGTCGCCATGCATGTTCATATTCAAGCGTTTCATGATTTCGGTAAGTGAATTGACATGGGTCACCCTCGGCTGTCCGCGAAACCAGTCGGCAAACGCCTCCACCCTGGCGAGGTAGTCCGGCTCACTGATGCCACCCGATTCGCCCGATTCCAGCGAATATTCGATAAGGTCAAAGCCGGTAAGCTCCCTTTGCACGAAATCGGTGGCCTTGCGGATATCGTAACGCTCGCTGAAGTAGGCTACCCAGTCGTCATCGAGTTCGATGCGCGCAATGCCCGCGGTCAATACAGCGACTATCGCCAGCGACCCCCAGAACACCTGCTTGCGCCTGACGATGACGAAACTGGCAAGCCACCGGCAATGCTGACGCTCGCTCCCCTTTGGCATAGCCCTGACCTTAAGTGGCAGAATCGCAAGTAGAGAAGGCAGGAAAAACACCGAGTAGACCAGGGCAGCCAGCACACCCATGGCAACGATATTGCCTAGGTCGCGGAAGGGTGGTGCCTCGGAGAAGTTCATAGATAGAAAACCGATCGCCGTGGTAACGCTGGTGAGAAATACGGGTTGCACGTTGATGCGTAGGGATTCGGCAATGGCATCTAGCCTGGCCTTGCCAGCACCCATTTGCTGAAACACTGTGGACAGGATGTGCACCGAATCGGCGACGGCCAGCGTCAGGATGATTGTCGGAGCGCCCACCGATGCGGCGGTCAGCGAAATTCCCAGCCAGCCAGCCAATCCCATGCCGGTTGCCATGGAAAACAAAATCACAATGAAGGTTGCAAACGTGCCGGCGAATGAGCGCAACGCCAGACCCGTTACGACAAGCAGCACCAGAAACATGATCGGCACCAGCGTTGCCAGATCGTCTGCTCCGGCTTCGGCGAAGGCATTGTCCAGCATGACGCCACCGGTGAGATAAAAATCGATGCCGGGGTACTTCGCTCTGAACTCACTCAGCATCCGCCGTGAGAAGGATGCGATGGACGGTACCTCCTCAAGCGATTCACCGGGATATAGGCAATTAATGCTGACGCCTGTCACATGCCCGGTGGGAGAGATCATGCGATTGACGAGCAAGGGCTCGGAGAGGGCAATGGCGCGGACGCGCTGCAGGTCCGCATCAGAGAGACTCATGGCGTCATTGACCAGGTTCTCAACGATGAGGTCGTCTTCCTCCGCCCTCGTATGCTGAAAATTGGTAATGGAATCGACGCGGGCCGAATAGGGAATCTGCCAGGAGGCTTCGGTCAGCTCCTCGATGGCGGCCAGCGTCTGGCGGGTAAACACATTGCCGTTTTTCGGGGCAATGGCGAATAAGACGATTTGCTCCTTCGTGTAGGTGTTTTCCAGCGCCTCAAGCGCCTGGAGTTGCGGATTGTCCTCACTAAAGAAGACACGATTATCGTTGTTGATGGTGAGGTATTGAGCACCACTAGCACTGGCTAGTACAAGTAAAATAGTGGCGGCGATCAGCCACCACCTGTGCCTGACAACCCACGCTCCGAAGGCGGCCTCGAAGTCGTGCATATCAGACCTTGCTCATCACCCGCAGCATCAGCAGACCTGCAAGTCCCATGAGCACGATGAGACCAGCGAGCGCAAGCCATAAGGCGCGGACGATGGACGCATCCAGGAAGTAGCCCAGGGTGAACAGGATGATGCCCAGTACCAGCGGGATCAGCGGCAGCCAGCGGAATGCCCGCATGCAATGGCCCATCATCGTACGCATCATGCCGCCGGTGCCACTGCCCATCGCGCCCATCATCCGGCGCATCATTTCCCGCCTGTCATGCACGGACATGCCGGCGCAGCACTCCTCCATCATCCGGCACATCTTCTCTGTTTTGTCTTCGCGTGTGGTTTCCTCAGGCATGACGCACCTCCACCAGACACCTTCCCATCACTATTATAGGACGACGGAGAAAGAATGGTGGATAACGGAGCGCTATCCACCACGCCCCCTATTCAGCTGCTCATGCTGTCGAGCAGCACATCTGCCGCATCATCTCCATGCAATTACAAGAGCATTCCGCATCCTTGCAGTACTCCTCGACCGTCTTCTTACATTCATCCCAGTCACAGCAGCACTTGCCGCAGCAGCCCTCTGTGGTCTGAGTTTCCTTTTCTTTTCCAAGCATGTCTTCCTCCTTCTACTGTAGTCATGTCGAGGCTCGCTCGCGAAGCCTCACATCTATAGACGGAGGAGGAAGGAAAAGGACGCAGATTTTTCGGGATATTAAGGAACAGCTGAATAAATCAGCACTTCTTTAAGGGCAGCAGGTATCGTCAGTCGGAGACTTCGGCTGATAGTCCACCATGGTGCCGCGATGGTCGAACTCAAAGCGACAGCAATCGGTGAGCATGTCTTTGAGCCTGGCCCTGCCCCTCTGGATGCGAGACTTCGCACCTGAAAGAGAAAGCTCCTGCCGTTCGGCCACCTGTTTTTGAGTCAGACCCTCGATTTCAGAGAGCACCATCGCCTCGCGGTATTCATCGGGAAGACTCCGGATCATGGGCAGCAAGCAGCTTTCGATATCCCGCCTTACCTGATCCGTATCATCTGCTTCAGGCGCAGGTAGTTCTTCCGGCAGTTTGATCATCTGCTTGCGGGCACGGTAATGGTCGATGATGGCATTGCGCGCGATCTGGTAGATCCAGCTTTTGATTTTAGCAGTGTCTTTCAGCGAATCGATCTTGGCATGAATCCTTAGGAAAACATCCTGCAGGATATCATCAGCCACGGCAGTATCCTCAACACGGGCCTGGATAAAACCATGAAGTGCTGCGTGATATTCGCGCCATATCCGCTCGATGCCGCACCCGATCTCCATTGAGGGCAACCTACTTCAAATGCGAAAGGATTTCGAAAGCGATCAGGCCAGTGCACAAAACAAAGCCGGCCACCGGCACCCAGGCGGGGAATACCCTGACGCCCTGCGGGTGAGGATCGCGCCTTTTCACCCGCCACAGGGAAATGTTCACCAGCGCGAATACGGCCAGCACGATGAAGCTCGTCGATTTGGCCAGCGTCACGAGCGGCACGCCCAGCGCCAGGATCCAGACCACGACCGTGACCAGCACGGTGGCTTTCACCGGTGTGCGCGTTACTGGATGCACCTCACCCAGCATCGACGACACCCAGCCCTGGCGGCCCATGCCGTACAGGATGCGCGAGGCCATGATGATCTGGATCAGGGCACCGTTAACCACGGCGAAAATGCCGATGAGGCTGATGATCACAGGCTCCCTGCCAGTGGCCTGCTGGTACACCGCGGCCAGGGGCGCGTCGCTTTCCGCCAGCGCCAGAGGTTCAACGGTGAGCACCGCAACCAGGGAAACGAGCAGGTACATCACCGTGGCGATCAGCAGCGCCCACAGGATGCCGAGTGGCATATTGCGCTGGGGAGATTTCACCTCTTCAGCGACATTGACCATGTCCTCAAAGCCGATAAAGGCGTAAAAAGCCAGGAAAGCCCCCATGAGAATGCCCTGCCACACACCGGCATCCGTCATCGGCGGCACCAGATCAGGCAGTCGTTCGGGCATTCCAGTGAAGCTTTCAGCTCCCACCGCAATGATCAGCACCAGGCCGGCGGCCTCTACCAGGGTGATCAGGGCTGCCGCCGTCACCGCTTGCATGATGCCCCATACCGCCAGAGCCCCCAGGACCACGATCAGGCCGGAAATGGCAAGCCATTGCGGCACGTCCAGAAACACCTGCACATAGCCCACGGCGCCCCGGCACAATGTGGCCGCCGATACCAGGCCGGCAAGGCTGATCATCAGGCCCACGGCGATGGAAAGCCGGCGATAGCCGATACCCTCCTGCACATACACCGCTTCACCGGCGGAAACGGGAAACCGGGCGGACAACTCCGCATAGGTCAAGGCTGATATCGCGGCCACGAAGCAGGCCACGCCGAAGGCAATTGGGGCATAAAGCCCGGCAACGCCCGCCACCTTGCCGACCAGCACATATATGCCGGCGCCGAGAATGTTGCCGAGGCCGTAAAGGGTAAGCAGCGGCAGGTTAAGGGATCGTTTCAGTTCAACGGAAGCGGGCAACCGTTTGCTCTCCTCCTACCCGTGAAGCGAAGTTATTCCTCGTGGGCGAAGCTGGTGATGATGTAGCCGCCGGATTTCTCGTCATGCGTGAAAGTCAGCAGCTTGCGCGCCTGCGCCTCCTCCAGCAATTTTCCGAAGGTGCGGAAGCCGTAGTAGGCCTCGTTGAAGCCGGGCTTGCGGCGCTTGAGCGTCTGCTTGACCATCGAACCCCAGACCTTGTCCTCCTCGCCGCGCTCCTTGAACAAATCCTCGATGGTTTCCATCACCAGGTCGATGGCGTCCTGCGCCTGTCCCTCATCCTTGGCTTTGCCTTCCTCCGCCTTGCTCTCCTCTTCGCCACCTTCCTCCGCCTTGGGCTTCCTCGCCTTGGTCGCCTTGGCCGCGGGCTTCCTCGCCCTGCGTGTTTTTTTGCTCTCGCGCACCAGGTCGTCGTAGAAGATAAACTCGTCGCAGTTGGCGATCAGCAGATCGGAGGTGGAATTCTTCACACCGACGCCGATCACCACCTTGTTGTTTTCCCGAAGCTTGCTGACCAACGGCGAAAAGTCGGAATCGCCGCTGATGACCACGAAGGTATCGACGTGCGATTTTGTGTAGCACAGGTCGAGCGCGTCCACCACCATGCGGATATCGGCAGAGTTTTTGCCGGACATGCGCACATGCGGAATCTCGATCAGCTCGAAGGAGGCCTCGTGCATGGCGCCCTTGAATTCCTTGTAGCGGTCCCAGTCGCAGTAGGCCTTCTTCACCACGATACTGCCCTTGAGCAACAGCCGTTCGAGTATCTTCTGCATGTCGAATTTGGCGACGTTGGCGTCGCGCACGCCCAGCGCGATGTTTTCGAAATCGCAGAACAGGGCCATATTCCGGATGCTTGGGTTTTCGCTCACTGATTCCTCCCTCATAACAATCTCAACAGCCAGTGTAGTAAATCAGCGCATGAAACGCTGCAAAAAGGATAGGCTCGATCCCATTGGGCATGAAAGAAGCTATGATGAAGGCTAATAGTAGAGGGAATACCTATGGCATACGACGAGGGTTTGCTGGAGAGATTGAGGGAAGCGGTGGAGGGCGTTCCGGGCATCGTGGAGAAGAAGATGTTTGGCGGTGTCGCCTTCATGCTCAACGGCAATATGGCCTTCGGGCCACTGGGCAGCGAGCTCATGGTGCGCGTCGGCCCTGATACCTATGCGGATGCGCTGGCCCGGCCGCACGCCCGCGAAATGGATTTCACTGGCCGACCCATGAAGGGCATGGTCACAGTCGCCTCCGAAGGAATCGAAGATGATGAGGGCGTGCAATACTGGGTCCGTAAGGGGCTGGAATATGCCGGCTCGTTGCCGCCGAAATAAGTATTGGGAAAGGGTAACGCCCCATTTTCACGATTTTCGTGATTGCTGAAGGCATGAGCTTCGCATTCCTTGTTTTGCCTTCAATATGCAATATCAAGGGAAATGATGGCGTCTATAGGAGGGTAATACATGGAAAACCAAGTGTACGTATTGCCTAGTTAGGTATATAGGAGATCATATTGAAGTCTAAGCGAAAAAGAAGACGTTCAAGGGCAAAGGGTATTGCTGAAGCCTATATACATATAAAAGATGCGCCTCACTCTTTAACAAAGGAAGAAGCACGTCGGTACCTCCAAAGGAACATAAAAAAATGGGCTGAGAAAAGCTTTAAGAACGATGTTCGTATAGAAATTACTGTAGAAGACGGCTCTTTAATTGTAAGAGTTTTAGTTGGTGCTCTAATTCTTGCCGATCTTGTTGTTATATATGGCGGCTTCCGAAGTGGTATAGATTATATTGTCAATGATTCATGGAGTTTTTCTAATACGGTTATTGAGAGTTTTAAACAAGATGAGCATGTTTCTGACCAAGCAATAATTCGAGCTGAGCGCAGGTTAGGTGTACCAGGAAAAATACGACGATTTTACAAATCTATCGATAAAATCAATTCTGCCGACCACAGTCATAACGAACGCCAAGAATTAATTGGAGATTTAAAAGAAGAATTTATTTCAATTATTGAGTTGCTAGAAGCTGAGCAAGATAGGGAACTATTTATAGCTGCAATACCTGATAATTTAGTTTCCCAATTACCCCAATCATTGCCAGCGCCAATTAGAGGTTCTATTACCCTAGAAGATGACACAAATGAAATATTTGTTACACACGCAACTGATATACAGATGCCAGCCCCAAATCGGACCGGCATTACTCACATAGTGATCAGGAGTGATGATGAACAATATACCTAACAAGTGCATTGTGTTCGTTCGCTCCCGCTTACTGGGATGCGCCAAAAAGCGGCGCGCCCCACATGCTAATCGTTAGGTTTTTACACATTGTTGTGGCTCAACGGAACAATAGCGTGAGCTGATAGTTAGTTCTCTAAATAATATAAGCATATGGAGAAGAATTTTCGGATGGGACTTTCTATAGATGGCTTTCGACTTTGTGAACAAGTAGCAAATGACCTTGCTCACATCCGCGATTCTTGGTCAGGAGAACTTACTGAACATGTAATACGTAGAGACAGCCCTATAATCAGACGGCTATTAGTAGATGGGGATTATTCCAAGGCTTGGCGTAAGCTGGGCCTTCCTCGTCAGCCACTAGTTTTGGCACATGATCTCGAAGATATGTTGGGCGCAATACCAAAACGTTATGTTCGGTACGCATTCCCTTCTCCATACGAAAGAACTCGCCCTGTGGGTCGCGGCAATCAGTCAGTAACAATGGCAAGTCCCGGTGTAAGTGAAGGTGATCATGTGTTTGCGGTGCCCGCGTACATGCAGGGGCAAGGTGTAGCATTTGTGGTTATTCCCAAGGCTGAACTAGATGGAATAAAATCAGAAGAAATAGGGAGCCAATTTCAAGGTAGCTATTTAAAACCAATGTGGCTTACAGAGTTCCTAGACTCTACAGGTGCATACGTAGATGGCCTTCAAATCACTCGTCGCGAAATCATCGATTTCGTGGCAAATGCTATGGGTGGTGCCCACTACGATCCGGAAAGTGGGCGCTCTAATAAGGCTGCAAGAGGTTTGCTAAAGCCGTTGCATGTAAGATGGCGCGGTAGCTCGGACGTACACGCACCGTGGATTGAGGTAATGTCGATCGGTCAATCAGTTGCTTGGTCAACTGACGCTATGCGATTCAGCGTCGAATTCGAGAGGATTTCACCTCCCGAAAATATGCCTCTAAGTGGGAGAGAGTAGTCATTACATGCGTAACAACTGCAGCCAAATTTGGCAGCCTAGCAAGCGGGTCAAGCGTACCTTCGGCCGATTAGCCGAACGTTAAGCTGGAACGCTCACTATGATCAATTGGCGTCGGGGTCGCGTCAGCACTGTAGCAACCACTTGCTCTCCTCAGGCTCAGGCGACGTAGAGAAGAACGGCGATGTAGTGGCAGACGCTGCCGGCCAGCACGAACAGGTGCCATATACCGTGCGCATGGCGCATGCGCTCATCGATGCCGTAGAAAATCGTGCCCACCGTATAGAACAGGCCGCCGGCCACCAGCCAGGCAATCCCCGCCTCCGGCAACGTTTCCACCAGCCTCGGCCAGGCAACAACCACGCTCCAGCCCATCACCAGATAGATGATTAGCTGCAAGGCGCGAGAGCCTTTGGTGTGCAGGATATCGAGCACGATGCCGATCGCGGCCAGGCCCCAGACCACGCCAAACAGCGACCAGCCCCAGCCGCCTTTCAGGGTGACCAGCGTAAATGGTGTATAGGTGCCTGCGATCAGCAGGTAGATAGCCACATGGTCGAGCTTTTGAAAGACGCGCTTGGCGCGGCCCCGGATGCTGTGGTACAGCGTCGAGAAGGTGAACAGAGCCACCAGTGTGGCGCCGTAAACACTGAAGCTGACGATCTTCAAAAGATCACCCTGCTGGGCTGCAAGCACCACGAGCACGACAAGTCCTGCGATGGCCGGCAGCGCACCGGCCAAGTGGCTGAAGCTGTTGAAGCGCTCGCCCTTATACATGGCGTCTCGCCTCATCGGCTGGAAACAGAGCCAGGGTCATATATTCACTATAACGCAATTCACATAACGTAGACATTAGGCGGGCGGGACGACCGGCGCCATCTGCGATACGCTTGCTGCATGCGACGACAGGGGGCGCGAATGCATTACAAGCTGCTGGGCCGGCAACTGCTGCACCAGGGTTTTTTCCGCCTGGATAAATACCGGGCAGAGCACGAGCGCTATGACGGCGGCACGCTCACCGGCGAATGGGAGCTGCTGGAGCGTGGCGATGCCGTGGCTGTAGTGCTTCATGACCCGCGACGGGACGAAGTACTGCTCATCGAGCAGTTCCGCGTTGGTCCGCTGGCCAGAAACGAGCACCCCTGGCTGACCGAGATCGTGGCGGGCATGCTCGATGGCGATGAGGAGCCGGAAGTCTGCGCCCGGCGCGAGTGCATCGAGGAGGCTGGGTATGAACCCAAATCCCTCAAACAACTTGGTGTGTTCTACGTATCCCCCGGTGGCACATCCGAGCGCATCTTCATGTATCTCGGCGAGGTGGATGCCGGCCAGGCGTCAGGCAAGGGCGGAGGACTGGCGATTGAAGATGAGGATATCCGCGTGTTCTGGGTGAAGCGGAGTGAAGCGATTGAGATGGTGAGAAAGGGCCAGATTCAATCGGCTGCGCCCATGCTGGCCCTGATGCTGGCCTTTGGCGATCGGCCTGGCGGCTGAATGTTCTGATTTGCTTCAGACAGTGGCGGTATTCATCACCCTGTCGAGCATATTGGAGAACTCTTTATATTTAAAAGGCTTCTCCAAAATCTTCAAATCCACGTTCGGAAAGCGGTTGTCCAGATCGTCGCTGTAGCCAGTAATAAAAATGACCCTGTCGAGTATCGCCGGATTTGCGGTTTCAAGGGCGGCAAACACTTCGTCGCCGGTCATGCGGGGCAAGCGCACATCCAGCAAAACAGCTGAATAGTCCTCGCCGCTCTGGGACAATTCGAACAGCCCGCGCACCGAATCCTCCAGCGCCATGGTTTTGGGCCGGAAGTGTTGCACGTTCTCCATGGCGTAGCGTTCTACAAATGCTGTAAGAATCCCGCGGATAGGCTCTTCGTCTTCGATGATCAGGAACTTCCGTGTTCTGCTTATCATATCCTCCCTTACAAGGCGGCCGCCAGCTGATCCATACAGGGCGAGTGAGCATACGCCCGGCCATCGCTATAAGGAAGGGCTACAAGCTGGCATGTGTCAGACAGATACGGTTGCAGGGCCTGGACATGCATCTCCAGCATCTCCGGCCCCTGCCGGTCGGCATCGTTGACGACCACCCAGCGCGGAAATCGCCCCATCGCCGCCAACTTTTCCAGGGACAGCAGCGCATGGTTGATGCCACCCAACTTGGAACGCACGACGAGCATGACATCCATGTCCGGCAACCGGTCCAGCCAGTCGCTCACCAGAAAACCATCGGCGAGCGGAACCATGATACCGCCGACGCCCTCAAGCAGGCCCACCTTCCATGGCGCCATGCGCTCTTGGCACCAGCCAATCAACTTACCTGGGTCAACAGATACATTTTCGTGCCTGGCCGCAAATAGCGGTGCGGAGGCCTCCTCGAAATCATAGAGGCCTATATCGGCCGGATCCGTCAAACCTTGAATGCGAAGCAGCGCCGCCACATCCGGGTTTTGCCCCGAGGCGTCGCGGCCGCAGGCGATGGGCTTGAAGGCCCGCGCCTGAACGCCGCGGTCGAGCAGGGTCCGGATAAGACCGGCGGTAACGAATGTCTTGCCGGCGTCGGTATCGGTGGCGGTAATGAAAACCCGGCTCATACCGGCTCGGGAGCGATGGGAATCACGCGCTCGAATGATTTGCTCTGCTCAGCATGCCAGGCTTGGCCATACAGGGCCTCAAACGTGGCGCGGATACGGCCGTCCCCCATGCCATGCTCCGCCTGATATATCGGCTCCAGCTGCCTGATCAGGGCGCGGCCATACAATCCGCCCGGCCGATGGGCGATGGCCGAGGCGGAAGCGCCAAGACCCTTCAGTTCACGCAACAGGGCCATGGCATTGGGATAGCTCAGGGTAAACACGTCGCTGTCGGTGACTGGCAGCTCCACCGGCAATTCCATCAATGAGTTGCCCAGGGTGGTCACATCCGGAAATGGCAACACCAGGCCGGCCTTGCTCGGATGGATGCTGGCCAGGGACTGGCGCAGTTCCGCCAGGGTACGCCGGCCGAAGGTGGAAAATATCATCAGCCCGCCAGGAGCGAGCACCCGCCGCATCTCGGCCAACATCCGGCCCGGCTCGGCCACCCATTGCATGGCCAGATTGGAGCAAACCAGATCGAAACCTCCATCCCGGTAGGGCAGGTCCAGCGAATCCGCCTGGGCAAAAAGCGTCTTGCCGCTCCATAAACCGCGCTTTGCACCTCCCTGCCGCGCCAACGTGAGCATGGGCATGGCGATATCGATGGCATGGACGGTGGCGCGCCTGAAACGGCGACGCAGCAGGCTGGTGAAGTAGCCCGTACCCGAACCAATGTCGAGGATGGTCTTCGGCCGGAACTTGGTGAACTCCATATGCGCCAACAGCCGGTCGGCCACCTCGCGCTGCAACACGGCATGGCCGTCGTAACTCGCCGCCGAGCGGCCGAAGGCCCGCCTGACCTTGCTGGAACTTATATGATCGTCCTGCACCATGCCTCCAGTTGCTGATTGAATGTCTCCGCCTGCGTCAGAAATGGCGCGTGGCCGCAGGCGGGGAAAACGAATTCCCGCACATCGGGCAGACGCCCGGCCAGAAAATGACCGGCGGCGGGCGGCACGATGCCATCGCCATCGCCGTACATCACCAGGCAGGGGAGCTTCAACCTAGGTAAGTCGGAACGCAGATCAAATCGGGCCAGCCATTGCAGCCCCGCCGCCAGGGCGGTTTGGGATGGCGGATGCGCTCGATCCACGGCTTGGCGGGCGAGCTGCTGATACTGGCGACGCGAAAGTCCATCTCCGTGCAGCATAAGGGCGAAAAAGCGGCTCAGGGCCTTGTTCGACGCCTGCGCCACGCCGGCGTCGAACTCATCGAATAAGGCATCAGGGCAGCCATGCGGCCAATCCGGCGCTCGGGTAAAACGTGGCGTGGCCGCCACCAGCGCCAGGGCCTGGAATCGCTGCGGATGCGCCAGAGCCAGATGCATGGCGAGCATGCCGCCCAGCGACCAGCCGATCACGATCACCGGTTCATCGGGCATCCGCCGCATGAGCTCGCCAGGCCAGGTCTCGGCATTCGTCTCGGCCGCGCCGCCATGGCCTGGCAGGTTCACGAAACGGGCATCATAGCGGCCGGAAAAATATGCCGCCTGGCTATGCCAGGCCTGGCTCGACTGCCCCCAGCCATGGATAAACACCAGCGCCGTCACCGCAGCTCTCCGCACAGGCCGGCCAGGGCCTCGATCAGGCCATCGATATGCTCCCGCTCATGGCTGGCCGACAGCGTGATGCGTAGGCGGGCCGTGCCCTCCGGCACCGTCGGTGGACGGATGGCTGGCACGAAAAAGCCCGCCTGACGCAGCTGATCGGCGGCGCACAGGGCAGCTGCATCATCACCGATCAACAGTGGCTGAATAGGCGTAACGGACGGCAAAAGCGGCAGCTCGCGCCGTTTTGCTTGCTCAAGGAAATGGGCCAGATTGGCTTGCAGGCGCTTGCGCGCACCGCCTTCGCGCACCAATCGCACGGCGCAACTCGCGGCGGCGGCCAGGGCAGGCGGCAGGGCGGTGGAGTAGATCAGCGTGCGCAGGCGCTGCACCAGACCGTCGATGACGGCTTGCGCACCCAATACAAACGCGCCGTATCCGCCCAAGGCCTTGCCGAGCGTTCCCACTTCGATCAGGCGTGGGTGGCCGGCCAGCCCGGCCTCGGCGACCAGCCCTCGCCCGCCTGGACCGAGCACGCCCGTGCCATGTGCGTCATCAAGCACGACGATGGCGTCAAACCTTTCGGCCAGGGTGATAAGTTCGCGGACGTCGGCGCAATCGCCGTCCATGCTGAACACGCCGTCGCTGACGATGATGCGCCTGCCGGCATCGGCATCCGCCAGCATGTGCGCAAGCTGCGCCATGTCCAGGTGCCGGTAGCGGCGCAATCGCCCACGGCAAAGACGCGCTCCGTCAATCAACGAAGCGTGGCTCAGCCGGTCGCAATACACCTGCGTATGACGGTCGGCCAGAGCATCGAGCAGGCCCATATTGGCAAGCATGCCTGAGCCCAGCAGCAGGGCCGATTCATAGCCCTTCCACGCCGCCAACTCGCGTTCCAGCGTACGCCACTCGGGCGCATCGCCACTGATCAATCGTGACGCGCCACTGCCCAGGCCTTCAACCGCAAGCACCTGGCTAGCAGCCTCGCGGACTTGCGCATGCGCGGTCAGGCCGAGGTAATCATTGGAAGCGAAGTTGAGAAGCCTGTTCCCATCCAGCTCCACCCACACGCCATCACTACGATGCAGGCGTGGCATGATGCGGCGGCGTCGGTCGCTGGCCACCGGCTCGAACCAATTGCGGCTGTCTGGCATAGGCGTCATGCTGAGACTCATGAAAGAGCTGTCAACCAAGATGAAGAAGCTGGTTGACCACGGCGCCAATCTGCTGTTTCCGCCGAGCTGCGTCTTTTGCGGCGAGCCAGTGCCGGAATCGGGTCAGTGCTGTGCCGCGTGCGCGGCTAATATCCAGCTCATTGGCACGGATGCATGCCATGCGTGCGGCCTCCCCCTGCCGCACGAGCTGGCACCAGGGCCATGCGGAACCTGCCTGCGAATGCCGCCGCCACAGTCGTCAACCGTGTCGCTCTACGCCTATGACGGGCCTGTGCGGGATGCATTGCTGGCCTGGAAACTGGGCGGCCAGGAGGCAGGGCTTGACTGGCTGCTATACGCTGCGTCTCCCCGCCTGCGCGAACTGTTCCGGCCGGAGGATATGCTGCTGCCGGTGCCCATGCCACGCAAGCGCCTGCGCAAAAGCGCCAAACATCATGCCGCCGATCTCTGCCGTCACATTGCCGAGATGAGCGGCTCGGCATGGAATTGGCGCTTGCTGAGAAGGCAGGGCGAGCAGCCCAGGCAATCGGCGCTGAGCGGGCGCGAGCGCCAGCGCAATCTACGTGGCGCATTCGCCCTGGATGGGCGCATACGCGATCAGTTGAACGTCACGGGAAGGTTGTGGGTGGTGGATGACATCTATACCACGGGCGCCACCCTTCGTTTCGCCGCCCGCGCCCTTAAACCCCTGGCATGCGAGGTCCATGCCTTCGCCCTATCGCGGGCGCAAAGGCGTGGTAGATAATCATCCTTGGCGGCACAGGGATACCCTGAAATAACACATGGATGCAGTTCTTCACGGCTTCCTTAGACTGCCGCCATGGCGAAAATCGAGTTGTACTCCGGGCCCATGTGCCCTTACTGCATGATGGCCAAACAATTATTAAAGCGCCTGGACTTGGCGTACGAGGAATACGACGTGCGTCGCGACCAGGCGAAAATGGACGAGATGCTGGCCCGCGCCCAGGGCGCGCGTACGATTCCCCAGGTCTTCATCAACGACCGTCATGTCGGCGGCTATGACGCCTTAAGCACGCTGCATCGCAGCGGCGAGCTTGCTGACTGGTTGAACTCTGACGGGGGCTAGCCCGGATGTTTCATGAGAGCGCGGCAAGATGGTGCAGGACAGGCGCGGCAGGGAAGGTCTTTCGACTGCGAGCCATAGCTATGGATAAGGACGAAGGGCCTTGCCCTGATGTGGTTGGACAAACCAGATGCCGTGAACGACAAACGTCATGGAGCCAAAAGGCCGATGAAGCCCTGGAAGATTCAGAAATTGTAAGGAATGTTCAGACCCGCAAGTCGGGTCTCATGAAATATTCGGGCTAGGGTGCCTCACAGAAACAGAAGGCGTACACGCCGCCACCCAGAAGCGACCAAGGTTCGAGCATATCGCGTAACGGTTCGAGCATGTCGCTGGCAAACCGTGGCGCAGGCAACCAGGTAGTAAAATTATGCATCAGCACTTCCATGAATTTCGGCTGCCGGCGCAGACGAAGTAGCTCGTAATTCTCGCCCAGCCCGGCGAGGCCGGCCGCCGCCGCGGAGGCTTCGCGCAACCCGCCCAGCTTGTCCACCAGGCCCAGTCGCAGCGCATCTTCACCGCTCCATACGCGGCCCCGCGCCACTTTCTGCACAGCATCATACGGCATGCCGCGGCCGTCGCTCACGAGTCGGATAAAACGCCGGTAGCCGTCTTCGATGGCCAGTTGCAAAGCCTGGGCAGCTTCACGGTTCACCGGCCGCATGGGGTTAAGACCATCGCTCACGCGAGAGGTGCCGACGCCATCGTTGTGGACGCCCAGGGCGGCAAGGCTTTCATGGATGTGCGGCATGAGCCCGAAAATGCCAATCGAGCCGGTAAGCGTCACCTTGCTTGCCCATATCTCATCGGCGGCCGAGGCGATCCAGTAGCCGCCGCTGGCGGCCATGGAACTCATGGACACGACAACCGGCTTGCCCTCCAGGCGGGTCAACTCAACTTCGCGGCGGATGATCTCGGAGGCCATCGCACTGCCGCCTGGGCTGTCGATACGCAGTACCACGGCTTTTACCTGCTTATCCCCGCGCGCATCGCGAATCAGCGCGGCGGTGGAATCGCTGCCGGTAAGCCCGGCCGGCTGGTCGCCTTCCAGGATCGTGCCGCTGGCCACGATGACGGCCACCTTGTTCTTGCTCTTGCGCGGCTGACTGCGTTTACCATCCATGGCGCGCAGGTAAGCCTTGTAAGGCACGTGGCGGTAGTGCTGCACCTTCTTGTCCAGGCCGGCCAGCTCGATGAGCCGCGCATCGACCTCATCACGCGTTTTCAGGCCGTCGACCAGGCCCGCGGCCATGGCGGTGGCGGCGGCGTCTCCCTGCTGCTCTGCCAGATGGCGGGCCGGATGATCGGCATAGTCCTGGATATTCCCGGCGCTAATTCCGCGGCTTTGCGCCACGTCGTCCTTATAGACTCGCCAAAGATCGCCCAGCCAGTCTCTGGCATTTTCCCGTGACTGGCTCGACATGCTGTTGCGCGTGAAGGGCTCAACAGCCGACTTGTAGTCGCCAACGCGAAAGACGTGCATCTCGACCTTGAGCTTGCCCAGGGCTTCCTTGAAATAGCTTCCGTATGCGCCAAATCCGGACAACACGACCCAGCCCATCGGATGCAGATACGTCTCGTCGGCGCTGGCCGCCAGGTAGTATTGCGATTGCGAATAGGTGTCGGCGGTGGCGATGACCTGCTTGCCGCCTTGCCTGAAATCGGCGATGGCGGCGCGGATTTCCCTGAGCATGGCCAGCCTGGCCCGGCGCATATGCCGTAGATCGAGCACCAGCAGCTTGATACGCGGATCGTCGGCTGCGATACGAATCGCGTCGATGACATCGGAAACTTCCGTCTGCGCCGGCAGCGAGGGTGCAAACAGAAGATTCGCCGCCGGCACATAGCTGCGCTGCTCAACCAGCTCGCCCTCGGGCGCGATCAGCAGCGCGCCGCCGTTGGGAACATGCACCCCTTCTCCGGACAACGCGATGAACGCGGCAACGACCAGCACCAAACCCAACACGAACATCAGGTTCAGCGTCACACGTCTTATGGCATCAAGCCCACGCCATAGCAGGGAAAACAACCGGGCCATGAATCAATCCTCGCGGCAACGACATTGAAGGTTCCGTGAAAGGATCATCCATGTCCTTTCGCGGATAGTTACGCTTAACCACCTCATCGTCACCAGCCGGGGCCGGCTTGGCAAGTGCGAATCGCCACGTAGAGTCACCGCCATGCTCATGCACCCCCAGATCGATCCGGTCGCCATCCAAATCGGTCCGTTCGCCGTGCATTGGTATGGGCTGATGTATGTGTTTGGATTCATTAGCGTCTATTTTCTCACCAGGAAACAGTTGCGGGAGAGTGGCGACTGGGGCCAGCGCATTGACGCCGCAAGGTTCGAATCGCTGTTTACCTGGCTGATTCTCGGCGTCGTGCTGGGCGGCCGTCTTGGCTACATCCTGTTCTACAACCTCGGCTACTACGTGGCGCATCCGCTCGAAGTGTTGTACGTCTGGCAGGGCGGCATGTCGTTCCATGGCGGCCTGATCGGTCCCATCGTGGCGGGCCTGTGGTATTGCCGCAAACACAATCTGCCCTTTTTGCTGATTGCCGACCGCATTTCCACCGTTGCGCCGCTGGCGCTCGCCTTCGGCCGATTCGGCAATTTCATCAACGGCGAGCTATGGGGCCGCGTCACCGATGCGCCCTGGGGCATGATCTTCGCCGGCGCGGGCAACGCCGCGCGCCACCCCAGCCAGTTGTATGAACTGGCCCTGGAGGGGCTGGCCCTGTTTGCACTGCTGTGGCTGACACGCCGCCGCGACTGGCCAGACGGCACGCGTGTGGCGCTGTTTCTGACCGGCTACGGCGCGGCCCGCATCTTCTGCGAGCAATTCCGCCAGCCCGATGCGCAGCTCGGCTTCCTGTTTGGATCTGTCACCATGGGCATGACCCTGTCGTCACTCATGGTCATCATTGGCGGCGCGTGGCTGTGGCGTCTGCTTGGCAGGCGCGGATAATGGTGCATGGCCGCAACCATGGTTCCCAGCCGACGAGTCGCACGTCGCGCATGGTCTTCATGAAAAATCCCGGCTAAGCTCTACGGTATGCGCATCTTCCGCTCCTTTGAATCGATCATGCAGGCCGCCGGCGCTCATCATGGCGCGGTCACCGTGGGTAATTTCGATGGCGTACATATGGGCCATGCCCAGGTGCTGGCCGAGCTCAAGGGCCACGCCATGGCGGTAGGCGGGCCGGCCGTGGCCGTCACATTCGAGCCACATCCGCGCGCCATCCTGTTTCCCGACGAAGCGCCAAGGCGGCTTTGTCATTTGCATGAGCGGCTGGAGATGCTCAGAGGGGCAGGCATGGATGAGGTGCTGCTACTGCATTTCACCCACGAGCTTGCCGGCTGGCCGCCTGAGAAATTCGCCCGCCATCTGTATGCTGCGCTGAAGTTCCGCCACATGCATGTGGGCTACGATTTCGCCTTTGGCCATGACCGTGCCGGCCATACCGACAACCTGCGCGAATTGGGTGAGCAAGTGGCATTCACTGTCAGCGAGGCGTCGGCGTTTGAAATGCACGCGGCCGTGGTGTCATCCAGCCGCATCCGCTCGGCCATCGAGGCGGCTGATTTTGGCCTTGCCAAGGATCTGCTGGGCCGGCCCTACGCTATCAGCGGCCATGTCGGCAAGGGAGACCAGCGCGGCCGCAAGCTTGGCTTTCCCACCGCCAACCTCGACATGAAGGATCTGGCGCATCCGCCGCCGGGCATCTATGCCGTGCGAGCGGCGAGCGGCGACCAATGCTGGAACGGCGCCGCCTATCTGGGATTTCGCCCCACCTTCGCCGGCCGGACGCTGATACTGGAAACGTACATGCTCGACGGAAATCCCGACCTGTACAAAAAGCGGCTGAGCGTCACCTTCGTGAAACGCGTGCGCGAAGACCGCGCCTTCAAGAGCGCTGAAGAGCTTTCCGGGCAGATTGCCAAAGACTGCGAAATGGCAAGGCATATCCTGGACGCTGATTAACTCAGATAATCAAAATCATACTGGAATTGAAATCTGTAACGCATATCCTGCCGACTCTATAAAGTGCAGCGAACGAACGATTTTGAAAAGCGCTAAGCGGATGTTCAACATGTGGTTTCACACTATCTGCGTGCATCTGTCTCTGAGAATGGGGTTTTATTTTGACCGAGAAGTTTGATTACCGACCGACAGTCTTTCTGCCGAAGACGGATTTTCCCATGCGTGGCAGCCTGCCCGTAAAGGAGCCGGATCGGCTAGAGCAATGGGAGAAGGCGAAACTTTACGAACAGCTGCGTAAGGACCGCGCGTCCGCGCCCCGGTTCGTGTTGCATGACGGCCCGCCCTATGCCAACGGCAACATCCATATCGGCCATGCGATGAACAAGGTGCTCAAGGACATCGTCGTGCGCTCGCGTGGCATGATGGGCTTTGATGCGCCTTACGTGCCAGGCTGGGACTGCCATGGCCTGCCGATTGAATTGAAGGTGGAAGAAAAGTTCAAAAAAAAGAAGAAAAAGAAAGAAGATATCAGCGATTCCGAGTTCCGCGCCGCCTGCCGTGAATACGCCACAGGCCAGATTGACGTACAGCGCGAGGAGTTCAAACGCCTTGGCGTGATCGGCGACTGGGATCATCCCTATGTCACCATGGATTATCAATTTGAGGCCAATACCGTACGCGAAGTCGGCCAGTTTCTTGCCAATGGCGGTCTGTACAAGGGCGCGAAGCCGGTGCACTGGTGTGTATCGTGCGCCACCGCTCTGGCCGAGGCGGAGGTGGAATACGAGGATCACACCTCGCATTCGATTTATGTGAAATTTGCCGCCGGCGAGGATTTGACCGGTGTCGCCGATGAACTAAGCGGCGATGTCTCCATCGTGATCTGGACCACCACGCCGTGGACCATCCCCGCAAACCTTGCTGTATCCGTCGGCCCGTCCATCGAATATGCCGCCGTAAAAATCGCCGACGCGGGCGGCAACGCCAACCTTCAGGCTGGCGAGATTCTTATTCTGGCCGAAGATCTGCGCGAAGGCGTGCTTTCAGAGATCGGCGCGGCCGGCGAGGTCGTTGCCCGTTTTAGCGGTGACAAGCTGGAGCATCGCAAATTCCGTCATCCCTACCTGGATCAGGATGCACCGATTCTGGTCGGTGATCATGTGACGCTGGAGGCGGGCACCGGCTCGGTGCACACCGCTCCCGGCCATGGCCAGGAAGACTATGAAATCGGCATAAAATATGGACTGAAGGCATTCAACCCAGTCGGCGACACCGGCGTCTTTGAAGCCGGCACGCCCGTGGTCGAAGGACGCCATGTCTATCAGGCCAATGACATCGTGGTTGATCATTTGCAAAATTGTGGATCGCTGCTGGAAACCCGTGAGATCAGGCATTCCTATCCGCACTGCTGGCGCTGCCACAAGCCACTGATTTTCCGCGCCACGCCGCAGTGGTTCATCTCGATGGAGAAGAATGATCTGCGCAAAAAGGCGCTGGCGGCCATCGGCCAGACTGCGTGGACGCCGGACTGGGGCGAGAATCGCATCCGCGCCATGGTCGAGCAGCGGCCGGACTGGTGCGTTTCCAGACAAAGAAACTGGGGCGTGCCGATCACGGCCATTCGCTGCGCCTGCGGTTCGCACAAGGTGACATCGCCCGAAGTGGTTGAGTCGATTGCCAAACAGGTGGAAGCCGGCGGTGCTGATGTCTGGTTTGCCAGGGACGTCTCCGAATTCCTGCCTGAGGGTGCGGCCTGTCCCGACTGCGGCGGCGCGGACTTTGAGAAGGAAACGGATATCCTTGATGTCTGGTTTGATTCCGGCAGCACGCATGCCTGCGTACTGGAACAGCGGGACGATCTCGGCAGCCCGGCCGACCTGTATCTGGAGGGTAGCGATCAGCATCGCGGCTGGTTCCAGTCCTCGCTTCTGGAAAGCATTGGCACGCGCGGGGTCCCGCCGTTCAAGGGCGTGCTGACGCACGGCTTCGTGGTCGATGGGGCGGGCAACAAGATGTCCAAATCCAGGGGCAATGTTATCGCGCCGCAGAAAATCATCCAGCAAATGGGAGCGGATATCCTGAGACTGTGGGTGGCAAGCGAGGACTACTCGGCCGATATCCGCATCTCCGATGACATCCTCAAGCAGTTGGCCGAATCCTACCGGCGCACGCGCAACACCATCCGCTTTTTGCTCGGCAACGTGGACGGCTTTGATCCGGCCACGGACATGATTCCGCATGATCAGCGCAGCCCGCTCGACCGCTGGGCCGTGCACCGCTTGAGCCAGACGACGAAGGCCGTGCTGGAAGGCTATGAGAACTACCGCTTCCATCGTATCGCGCAGCAGGTGCAGCATTTTTGCAGCGTCGATCTTGGCGGCTTTTACCTCGACGTCATCAAGGACAGGCTTTACTGCGACGCCGCTGATTCGGAGAGACGACGGTCCGCGCGCGCCACCCTGTATGAGATCGCCGACACGCTCATCCGCCTGATTGCACCCATCCTGCCATTTACAGCCGAGGAGGCATGGGAGCACTTGCCGGCATCAAGCGATGACAGCATTCATCTGCACACCTTCCACGATGTCGCCGACATCGAAGTGGACGATGCGGCCTGGGAGCAGTTTTTCGAACTGCGCGAACAGGTAAATACGGCACTCGATCTCGCCAAGAAAGATAAAGTCGTGGGCTCATCCATCGCCGCGCAGGTGTCGGTACCCGGTCTGGATGCCAACCTTGCGGAAAAACTTGGCGAGTCGTTCGAGCAACTTTTGATCATCGCCAAGGCCGCGAGCGGATCGGGAAAGGCGGTTGTCGTGGGAGCCGCCGAGGGGGTGAAATGCCCGCGTTGCTGGAACGTCTGCCACCCGGCCCACCCTGGGCACGACGTACACAGCGAGCTGTGCCCCCGGTGTTTCAAAGTGGTGAATGCGGCAAGCCTGCTGATGAGCGGGCGAACAAGCTGAAGAGGGGCCTGAGATAGAACAGCCGGCCCTAGATCGTCCCCGCACCTTCAATCAGGCTGCGAATTTCTTTGATGGCATCCGTGTTGCCGGACTCGATCAGGCCGATGATGGAGTTCTCAATGGTGCGCGGCAGCAGGTTGGGCTCGTCCACTGAACCGCGTGAATAAATAATCAGGCCGTTCAGGAATACTTCCAGATGCTCGTCGGAGAGTTGCTCGTAGTTCTTGTTCTTGCCACCGGCCATGAACGCCTTGATCTGGCTGCTGCTGAACTCGATGCCCCCCTGTTTGAAAATTTCCTTGATCTCGAAATGTTTCAGGTTGTTCGCGATGGATATCTTCTTGAGAATGCTGTTATTGGTCATGGCTGAAGGGTAGTGGATCAGCCGGCCGGCGGGAACCGACAAGGCCGCGGCATCTGCCGCGGCCTATGTCTCCCAGGCTATAGGGGATTTTAACTGGCGGCCGCCAGCGCCTGGTCAACGTCGGCGAGAATGTCGTCGATATGCTCGATGCCAATGCACAGGCGAATCATGTCCGGCGTTACGCCTGCGGTCTCCAGTTCCACATCGGTCAGCTGGCGGTGCGTCGTCGAGGCCGGGTGCGCGGCCAGCGACTTGCAATCGCCGATGTTGACCAGGCGCTTGAACAGCTCCAGCGCGTCGTAGAACTTCACCGCCGCGTCGAATCCCCCCTTAACGCCGAAGGTGAGCAGGGCGGACGGGCGGCCGTTGGTGTATTTCCGCGCAAGATCATAATACGGCGAGTCTTCCAGACCTGCGTACTGCACCCAGTCCACGGCGGCATGCGCCTGCAAATGCTTGGCTACGGCAATGGCATTGTCGCAATGCCGTTCCATGCGCAATGGCAGCGTTTCGATGCCCTGCAGAATCAGGAATGCGTTGAACGGGCTGATAGCCGAGCCGGTATTGCGCAGCGGCACGGTGCGGGCGCGCCCGATATAGGCCGCCTCGCCCAGCGCCTCGGTATAAACCACGCCGTGATACGATGGCTCAGGCTCGTTCAGCATCGGAAAGCGGTCGGCATGCTCGGCCCATGGAAACTTGCCGGAATCGACGATCATGCCGCCCAGCGAATTACCATGCCCACCCATATACTTGGTCAGTGAGTAGACGACGATCGAAGCGCCATAGTCAATCGGGCGAATCAGCGTCGGTGCGACGGTATTGTCGACGATCACCGGAATACCATGCCTGTCCGCCATGGCGCAGATCGCCTCCAGATCAACAATATTGCCAGCCGGGTTGCCGATCGATTCGCAGAAGACCGCTGAAGTCTTGTCATCGATCAACGCCTCCAGGGCGGCCGGGCTGTCGTCCTTGGCGAAACGCACCTCGATACCCTGCTTGGGCAGCATGTGGGCGAACAGCGTATAGGTGCCGCCATAGAGCATCGGCACGGTGACAACGTTGCTACCCATCTCGGCAATGGTCAGGACCGAGTAATTGATCGCGGCGCTGCCGGAACTTAATGCAAGTCCGGCGATGCCGCCATCCAGTTCGGCCACGCGCTTCTCCAGCACGTCGGCGGTCGGGTTCATGATGCGCGTATAGATATTGCCGGGCACGGCGAGATTGAACAGATCAGCGCCGTGCTGCGCGTTGTCGAATTCGTAGGCCACCGTCTGGTAGATCGGCACGGCGACCGATTTGGTCACCTCATCGGTCTCGTAGCCGGCGTGGATGGCAATCGTTTCTGATTTCATAAGCTCTCCTTGGTTGGAATATCGGTTTCAAGCCCCGGCCTGTTCGGCCTGGGCCCTTTAAATTCAGTCTGCTCGTAGACGATGCCGAGCCAGTTGTTGAAGATGCCGCGCGTCGTATCGCGCCAGGTATTATCCAGCAACGGCACAAGATGCGCCTCGGGAAATGCCGGCATGGTTTCGCCCGCCTGCTTTGCCGCCAGCACGGCCGCGCGATATCGATCGGCGATGGCCGCTGCATCTTCATTGAAGTAATGCTCGGGATGCGGCGGATAATCTTCCCGCTCACCGTCGAAAAAGCGGCCCGCCTCGCGCTTGTACTCCTTGAGCAGGCTGTGGGTGTCGTATTCGGGATGCCCCTGAAAATAAACAATCCCCGTCTGGTCCGGGCTCACCGCCATATGCACGCCTGCATCCTCGCTCTCGATGAGGATCGTCAGCCCGGCGCGCTCCAGGGCCTCGCGGTAAACGGCATTGTAGCGCGAATGCGGTACATCGAAGCGCGTATTGATGTCTCGCAACAGCGGATGCTCCTTGTGTACGGATCGGTGGCTGTAGACGCCCCACAGCTTGGCAGGCATGGGTTCGCGCTCGATATGGTAGAGCATCTTGACCAGCGCATGGGTGGCCAGACAGGAGCACAGCACCGATGTGACATGCTCTTCGGCCCAAGCCATGACCTCCTTTAGAGGCTGCCAGAACGGCTCCTGATCCAGCGAAGGATTGGTGACATTGGCACCGGTAATAATCAGTGCATCCAGGCCCATGGCGCAAACTTCATCGAAACTCTTGTAGTAGCGGTCAAGATAGGCCTTCGTTTCAGCGCCTCTGGGCAGGCCGGGAATGGTGAATGGGTGGACGAAGAACTGGGCAATCTGGTTGCAACTGCCGACCAGCCTCATGAATTGCATTTCGGTAGCGGTCAGGGCGGCATCGGGCATCATGTTCAGCAACCCAACATGCAACTCGCGAATATCCTGATGCAGCGCCTGGCTGTACGTCAGCACCTTCTCGCCGCGCTGGCGCAGCTTTTCAAAGGCGGGCAGCGGCGAATGCGCAACCAGCGGCATGGATTCCTCCTCGATGAGCGGTCTGACGCCTCTAAGACTACCCTCCGGTCTGGCTCACTGTCGAATGCGGCCGAATGGAATAAATGCCGCGAACAGCTAACGCTCAAACGTTATGAGTCGAACTCCAGACCCATGCAGTCAAGCGGCCTATCAGCTGCGTGACGCCGACCAGTCACTTTCGGGCATGACTAAACCTTGGAGCGATGCTGTTTCGGATGGTCGAAGGCCGCGTTCATAACACGCTCCGGCCCGGCTTCGGACCAAGCCTTGATCTCAACTTGAAAGCGGGCGATGCCGCAGGTCGGCAGATTGCTGATGCTTATGCCAAGCGGGGCCGCCAGCCGATTGGCCAGAACCGTCAGTCCCGGATTGTGGGCGATGAGCGCAAGCCGCTTAGCGCCGGAATCAACGTGTCTGATCTGCGCCAGCAACGTATCAGGACTGGCCAGGTACAACGCCTGCCGCCATTCGATCGCGTCCATCGGGAAAGCCACTGCCTCGGCGATCGCCATGGCTGTCATGCGCGCGCGCTTTGACGGGCTGGCGATAAAATAGTCGGGGCATAGCCCCTGGCTAGCCAGCATCTTTCCCATGAATGGCGCATCCCGTCCGCCGCGTCCGTTCAGCGGCCGGTCAAAGTCGGCCAGCTCCGGATGGTTCCAGTCTGACTTAGCATGACGGATCAGCAGCAGTTCCTTCATCACCCCAGCCTAAACCGGCCTTGCCATGATGGCCATGCGCCAGGGATTGCGCCACGACCGCAAGGCAAAACGCAGCCTCATGTGAAAGCTGCTGCTTGTTTCATGCAAAGCATATATCGAGAAGAACTATGGATTTCGATATAGTCACCCCTGTTATGTCGAATCACGGGATGCAGTGGAGGCGCGAAAGACGATGACCCGCACACGGCTTCAGATCGCCCTGTTCGCGCTACTTGTGGGCGCCGATCAGCTGACAAAATGGTGGATCGAGCAGCCGGAGTTCCGGCCATTCGTTGTTTTCGACGGCTGGTTCAACGTCGTGCGGGCGCACAACACCGGCGTGGCCTTCTCGATGTTCAACGACCTGCCACCGGCATGGGGCGCCAATTTGCTCGTCGGCATCACCATCGGCATTGCCATCGCCGTTGCCTTCTGGTGGTGGCGCGAACGGCATATCCCGGGCCTGACCTCATGGGCATTGCTGCTGGTGCTGGCGGGCGCGGCTGGTAATATCTGGGACCGCTTGACGCTCGGCTTTGTGGTCGATTTCATCGACTGGTATGCGCGCCTGAACGGCGTCGAATACCACTGGCCGGCCTTCAACGTGGCCGATAGCTGCATACTCATCGGCGTGGTCTTTCTGGTTTTTTCAAGCTTCAGAAAACGATAAGCCGCACAGCCAGCGCTATGGACAACTTCTCCCGCCAATGTGCCTTCCTGCCCCCGTGGTAAGTTTTTCCCGCAGTTCAAGCTGGATCGGCTATTCCCTGCTGGCGAGCTCCAGCTTCGCCGTCATGGCCGCCTGCGTACGTGTGGCGAGCGAATCCCTGCCACAGTCCGAGGTGGTGTTTTTGCGCAACTTCATGGCGCTGCTGTTTTTGTTGCCACTCCTGCGGCATCGCCGCGTATCGCTTGTCACAGGCAGGCCCGGCCTGCACCTACTGCGGGCTACGGCCGGCCTTGGCGCCATGTATATGTATTTTTACGCCATTGCCCATCTACCCCTGGCCGACGCGATTTTGCTCAACTACACCGCCCCGCTGTTCATCACGCTGATCGCCGTAGCATGGCTCAAGGAAAAAGTAACGCGGCCGCGAACCATCGCCCTTATAGTCGGCCTGCTGGGCGTAGCCCTGCTGTTCCATCCCTCGTCGGCTGTCGCCTCGATGGCGGGAATGCTGGGTCTGGCTTCCGGCGTACTTGCAGGACTAGCGCTTGCCACCGTGAAGAAACTCTCGGACACGGAACCGGCCTTGCGCACCGTGGTCATCTTCGCCTTGCTGGCCAGCGTGATGTCGGCGCTGCCCATGATATGGGATTTCCAGTGGCCCGATCACAGGCAATGGGCCTGGCTCATCGCCGTCGGCCTCACCGGCAGCATTGGCCAGTTGGGGCTTACGCGCGCCTACGGTCTGGCGCCGGCGTCACAGGTTTCACCCATGGGATATGTGAGCCTGCTGTTTGCCGGTATCATCGGCTTTGCCATTTGGGGAGAATCACCGGGCGGCTTGGGGCTTGCCGGCACGCTGGCCATCGTCGCGGCAAGTGTGGTGGTAGGACGCGAACGCACGGAACCCGCGCCGGCACCTCCAAGCGCAGTGCCGATATACCCTGAGAGGCCCGAGGAAACCCCGCGAAGCTAGGGCTGCTCTGAAAACCCTGAACAAGTCTCACATGGCCGCGACAATACTGGAGCCAAGCGGCTACACTTGCACTATGCGTGCGCTTCGTGACCCGATCATTGGCCTGTTAACCATGGCCAGAGAGGAGCAACGCAAGGGCGAATTGCCGGTAAGGTTGGCGGCGCGGCTGGTGCATGATTTCGCCGACTTGGTCGCTTCAGTCCAAGACAAACACACTGATCTGCGCTGGCACCTGCTCAGCGCCGGTGCGCTGCACCGCCACGTCATCGCCATCCGCTGTCCCGACCAGGCCTTTTATCTCGACGGCATCAAGGGATATTTCGAGCGCCAGGGCATCGTCCCGCTTGAGCAACAGACCCTGGTCATCAGCCTGGTGAAAAACGGTCACGGCCACATCACGGGCATTGCCGCACCAAGCATTCAGGCCGAGGACAACCAGATGCTCATTGCGCTGAGCATTTCCGCCACCCTGACGCCCAACGGCGAAGCGCTTCATGCTGACATCAAGGCCATTCTGAAGGCCGTATGCATGTCTGTCTCCGACTTCGCGCGGATGAAGCAGGCGCTTGTACGGGCAAGCGAACAACTGCACAAGCAGGATCAGCCAGCCGCCAAGCTTCTGGACTGGATGAACCAGAACAACTACCTGCTGTTTGGCTGGCAATCCGGCAACCAGCGGCTTGGCTTGTTTCGCAAATTGCGGATCCTCGATCATGTGGCAAAGGGCCTGCGCACGGAGCTTGCGTCGCTGGCTGCGGCCGACCAGGCCGGCGCGGAATGGCTACACCTGGCGGCTGCCCAGCACTTCATCTACAGCACGAATAACCTTGAGGTCGTGCGTATCAGCTGGCGGGAAGGCGATGCCCTGATCAGCGTCATCCTGCTGGGTCGGTTTTCCCGTTATGCGCGCTACACCGGCGCCAGCAATGTGCCCATGCTGCATGACAAGTGGCTAAACCTGTGCCGCAGCAATCTGCTCACGCATTCTGCCTACTACAGGCGGGAGATCCGCACCCTCTTCGACCGCGCCTCCAAACCCATGCTGCTGTCGCTTCCCGAGATTGAGCTGGTGGAGCCGTGCAGGGCGATTGTCGACCTGTCGGACCCCCTGGACGTTGCCGTCACACTGTGGCGTCCACGCCCTGGAAACGTGCAGCTGATCATGATCGCCCTGGCCGCCGCACGGTTTGGGCCGAATATCCTGCGCCGCATCCTCAGGCAAATAAATGAAACAGGGCTAACTCCCATCAACCATGAGTCTTATGTTGTCGGGCCCAGCCGCCTGCTGTTCGTCACAGTGTCAGGCGAGACAGATGACCCGGTGCTGGTGGAACGCCTGCACAACGCCGTGCAGCAGAGCGTGATCTTCTGGAAAGACAGGGCGAAGCGGGCTCTTCTTTCGGCCTTTACCGGCGCGGATGTGCCACGATACATCCAGGACCTGGAAAACCTGCCGCCAATTTACGCCGAGTTGTTCGATCCCGGCCAGTTGCCGGAGCAATTCGAGGCGCGCGATCAGGTTTTGGCAGATGGGCGCACGCGCGTGCACGTACATGGCCAGCGCACAGGACTTGAATTGCAGATTTTTGCATGTGAGGACACGCCATTGGGCCGCCTGGTGGAAACGATTCAGGCCTTTGGTCTGATCGCGCAGCAGGAATCCGTCGTGACATTTCCAGGCATGCAATGCGTGCATGTGAACAGCGTGCGTTGTTCCCTGCCGGCGCCACTGCAAGCCGACGACGGCCTTCGCTTGCGTCAGGCAATAGAGCAGGTGCTGAATGGGGAGGCCGATCATGATGCTGCCAACGCCCTGGTGCTAAGCGCCGGTCTGGATGCACATGCCGTGCAGGTGCTCATCGCCCTGCGCAATCATCTGGTACAGATTCTGGCTGACGCCGCGCCGACACCGCTGACCAATATGCTCAAAAACTATCCCCGGGCCAGCGCCCGCCTGTACCGCATGTTTGAATCCATTCACCGCCCTTCCATGCCCTTGGCGGCACAAGCCCAAACAAGGCTCGAATTCGACAATGCCATGGAAGAGGTGCAAAGCCTGGCCGACGACCGCTGGTACCGGGCATTAGCTGACCTTGTGCAGGCCGGGCTGCGCAGCAATGCCTTCGTGCGCCGCGTAGGTGAACCGCTGGCGATTAAGGTTGACCCGTCGCGCTTATCCTTTACGCCGGCCCCGATCCCATTCAGGGAAATCTTCGTACATGGCGTGCATGTCGAGGGCGTGCACCTGCGTGCCGGCCCGGTGGCGCGCGGCGGTATTCGCTTTTCCGATCGCGCGGCGGATTTTCGCACGGAAATCCTTGGGCTGATGGACACTCAGGTGGTGAAAAACGGCATTATCGTGCCTACCGGCGCCAAAGGTGGCTTTGTGATACGGGATGGCGCCGGGCCTGATTTCGTAAAAGGCCAGTACGCCGCCTTTATCCGTACGCTGGTCACGCTGACGGATAACCGCACGCCCACGGGCATCGAACCGCCGGCCGGTATCCGGGTGGCGGGGGAGGACCAGAGCGACCCCTATCTGGTCGTCGCGGCCGACAAGGGCACCGCCGCCTTTTCCGATACGGCCAATGTCGAGGCGCAGGCGGCAGGTTTCTGGCTGGGCGACGCCTTCGCCAGTGGCGGCAGACACGGCTACGACCACAAGGCCGTCGGTATCACGGCGCGCGGCGCTTGGGTCTGCATTCGTCATCACTTCGAGGCACTGGGCGGGGACGCCGTACGCGACGACATCACGGTGGTCGGCATTGGCGATATGGGCGGGGACGTATTCGGCAATGGGATGCTGGCAAGCAAGCACCTACGATTGATTGGCGCATTCAACCACCGGCATATCTTCCTCGACCCCAACCCCGACCCGGCTGCGTCATTCGCCGAGCGCCGCCGCCTGTTTGCCGGGCGCCACGGCTGGGATCATTACGATAAAAGCAAAATAAGCTCCGGCGGCGGCGTCTTTGAGCGTAGCGCCAAAAGCATCCCCATCGCAGCCGCCCTGCGTAAAGCCCTGATGGTGGACGCCAGCAATCTCAGCGGAGAAGCGATGATTCGCGCTCTGTTATCCGCACCCGTCGATTTGCTGTACAACGGCGGCATCGGCACCTATGTGCGGGCCAGCTCTGAAAGCGACCGTGATGTGATGGACCCGGCCAACAACAGCGTGCGCATCAGCGCCGATCAGCTGCGCTGCCGGATCGTCGGCGAAGGCGGCAATCTGGGATTGACGCAACAGGCCCGTATTGAATTCGCCAGGGTTGGCGGCCGCATCAATACCGACGCCATCGATAACTCCGCCGGCGTGGACATGTCCGACCACGAAGTGAATCTGAAAATTCTGCTTGCATCGAGCGCGGAACTGCCCCTGATGCGGCGCAATCGCAGCCTGAAGGCGCTAACCGATACCGTTACCGAGCAATGCCTGGGCAATAATCTGGATCAATCACGCGCCTTAAGCCTCGCCGAATACGAGGCGAGGCAATTCCCACCACGCCTGTGGCGCTTGCGCGACCGCCTTATGTGCGACGGCAGGCTGAATGTGGATACCGACCCCGGCATGGGTGACAAACAGGGCGACACGCTTGCACTGCGGCCGCAACTGGCCGTGTTGATGGGACATGAAAAAAACCGCCTCAAACAGCGCCTGGCGGAAGAGGACTTTGCCGGCGCCAGCTGCTTTCGCGACGATTTGTTGCGCGCCTATTTCCCCCAACGCCTGCACAAACACTGGGCCAAAGCCATGCAGGCACATGCCCTGGCCGATGACATCGTGCATACCGTGGCGGCCAACCACCTCGTCAACCAATTTGGCCTGACCTCGGTGCATCACCTGCAAACGCTACAGGACGCATCCGTCGCCGACATTGCCCAGACCATGCTGATCACCGACGCCATCCTCGACGGCGCCAAACTCCGGCGTCACGTCCAGGATTCGGCCAGCGACCACGGCGCATCCATCGAGCTGCAACATTGGCTGCAAGAGTATCTGCTACGCTTCGCCGAGGATCTGCTCAGCCTGTGCCCAATTGCCGCCATCGACATGGACTGGATGGTTAAACAGCGCGGGAAATTCCGGCGCTTCCGGCGCTCAGTTCTGACAGGCGCCGCCAATGGTGAAGCCACCCGGGCTCTTCGGGAACGCTCCTCGGACGCCGGCCTTGAGGCCAACGATGTCCTGCATATGCGCGCCATGCCGGAGCTGTCCATGTCCGCCGTGGCCGTGCACTTGGCCTCAGTGATGGACGTGAGCCTGACGCGCGCCTTGCGCGCCAACCGGGCATGCCTGCGCCTGCTGCCATTCATCGAGGTGGACGGCCTGTTGCGATCTCCCACCTGGGGCGAGGATGATGAGCTGCATGCCTTGCGCTGCGAGTGGCTGCACCGCATGACGCTGCTGCGCAGCCAGGCCGTCGGCCAATTGCTGGCGGCGCGGGAGAGAGATTTCTTCCAGGCCGGCCTGCGCCTGTGGCAGGAGCACAAGCACTGGCCCATGATTCAGGAAATGCGCCTGCAACTGGATGCCGGTAGCGGGCAGCGCCATACGCATCTGTTGCTACTGCTCGCCCGCATGGAAGCCATGGTCCGCGAGGGCCAAGGCTCATAATTCGACTCCCTAACACTTCCGCATCGAACCGGGCAGGCGGGTGGAAACGAACAATCCGAGCAGGGCGACGATAGCGCAGGCAAAGAACGCGGATTGATAGGAGACCTGCTCGGCAAGCCAGCCACAGGCGATCACGCCAAGCGTGGTGCCCAGGCCAAAGCCGCTGGCCGAGTACCAGCCCTGGGCTGAAGCCTGCCTCTTGCTTGGCGCTAGCTTCTTGGCCCATGTCACCGCCGACACATGAAATGCGGCAAAGGTGGCTGCATGCAGCAGTTGCATGCACACAAGCACTGGCCATGAATCGCTCCAGCCTATGCCCAGCCAGCGCAGGGCCGCGAGCAACAGGCATAGACTCAGCACGAAGGCTGGCGCGGCCTGTTGAATAAGCCGGGAGCAGCGCCACATCAGGCCGATTTCGGCCAACACGCCGAGGCTCCACAGCAATCCGATCTGCCAGCCGCTGTAACCCGCGGCAAAAAGATACAGACTGAAAAAACCGTAGTAAGCGCCATGCGACGCCTGCATGGCAAAACTGGTGGCCAGCAGACGCCGGAAGGGCCCGGTGAAGGCCTGGCTCGTCCGGTCACCGGCTTCGGCCGATTGCGGCTGTACTGGAAACCCCGCCGCCGAAAAAGCGCACACAACGAGCAGCGCGGCCAGCGCGAAAGGAAACACCGCGATGCCGCCGACAAGCCATGCCCCGCCAGCAAGAGAACTGACGATAAAACCGATGGAGCCCCACACGCGCAGACGGCCGTAGTCCACCATGCTTGCTTCAGCCGCCACCAAACTGATGCCATCGGTGAGCGGCAGGGCGGCTGACCATGCCAAGCCAAAGACCAGAATCAAAAGCGCCAGCATTATGGCGTGCCCGGCCATGGGCAGCATGGCGATGGAGAGCGCGGCCGCCAGGATAAAGCCTGTGATGTAGACATGCCGCCGCCTGCTTGCATCAAGCAGATGACCAACGACTGGTGGGGATAAAACCTTGGTGAAGGCCAGAATGCCAACGAACAGGCCGACCATGCCGTTATCCCAACCAAGCCCGGCCAGATAGACGGGGAAGAACGGCAATATAAGTCCCATGCCCGCGAAGTAGCTGGCGTAAAACAATCGGATGGAAACAAGCGGCAAGGCCCGATACATGGCGAAAGCATACTTTGCTGGCGGCGAAAAAAGCAGTGCCAGCGAAGGGTGTTTGCGTTCTCTTCGTAGTGGTAGCACCTCTTGCCTTGTGCGCCAGCATTGGCAACAGTTGGCCCATGCGATATTGCTTGTGGATGCTGCTATTGCTGTTGCCCGCCTGTCAGGAGGAAACGGGCATATGGCTGGCCGAAGGCTGGCGGGCGCAAGTGGTGGCCGAATACGCCGATGAGCTGCCGGACATGCAGGTGCTGTCCGCTGATGAGCGCTTTCTGTATCAAACATGCGAGGCCCGCAGCAACCAGCTCAGCCCATCACTGGCCCGCATCGACCTGAAAAGCGGCAAGCGCGAAATTCTGCTTTATGGCCTGGATCGCGCCGACGGCCTCAAGCTCGGCCCCGAAGGAAAGCTATGGATTGGAGAAGAGACCGGCGATGGACTTGTCTGGCAGATCGAGCAGCCAGCTCTTCTGCCTGCTGAGCAAAGGGTCGACCGCATACGCCTGGCAAGCAGCGACAGGCGCATACGCCCCCTCCTTGCCGCCGGTCGCATGATGCACGAAGGGCTGGCCTTTTCGCATGACTACAAGTTCCTGTATCTGGCCGATGAATGGGCGGAGGGTTGTCTGTATCGCCTGCACGTGCTCGACGGACGTTTGCAGGTGTTCAATGCCAGAAAGGGTTGGCTGGATATCCCCGATCCGGCGAAAGCGCGCATCGAGGCCGAGCGGTTGCACGGACGGCTGTTCGAACGGCCGGAGGACATGGAAGGGCTGCCGGATGGGCGTATCCTCATCGCCGAAACGGGCAATGGCGACAACACGGGCCGCATTTGGGCGTTAACGGATGTGGGCGATCAGCCTGAGCTAACCGTATATCTGGAAGACGCGCGCATCCACCACCCGGATAATCTGGAATGGGATGCCAGGCGTGGCTGGCTGTGGATCAGCGACGATGACGATCCATCTCACCTGTGGGCATGGGACGGCAACAAACTGACGGAGATCGCGCGCCATGACATGGCGGAAATCACCGGTGTGGAATCATCCCCTGGCGGCGATATATATATCAATGTGCAACATAGAATTGGCGGGCCCGATCTGACTCTGCGTTTACAGGACGGGTAAATGGAAGCTTGGCTGCAAGCGGTCGTGCGCCAGATCATCCTCTACAGCCTGCCGCTGATTGCCTCGCTTAGCATCGTCGGAGCCATCGAATCGTTGAGCCTGTCACATGAAAAAAGGCCGAAGCAGGCATTTTTTGCCCTCACATGGAAAGGCGCGTGGCTGCCGCTCGTCGCCTCGCTGGCGATGCAGCGCGGCGTCATCATTGCCCTGCCACGCCCACTCACACCTGGCCCTGGCCCGGCGGCCGTGCGCCTGCTTTGCCATGTGTTGCTGGCCGCCATTGGCTGGATTTTGTATATATGGGCATTGGGCCATCAGGCGCCTGCCGGCCTGCCGCCGTTACATTTCTGGTGGGCCAAAGTGCTGATGTACTTCAATCTGTGCATGGCCTGCCTGCATGTGCTACCGCTTCCTGGCATGGTCGTGGGTGAGTCGCTTTTCCGCGCAAGGCCCGGCAACCGCCTGCTGGCGTTGCTCTCATCCCAACCGGTGACCTGCTTCACGCTGCTGGCCGTCACCCCGCTGCTGGACGCCGGTCCGGGCGCGTACATGATCTATCCGCTCTACGAATACCTGGCCAGCCTTGCCACTCGCCTGTAAATCGACGTGTCAATCCAGGGGTGTTGACAAACCAAAACGCCGCGACATGATTTGGCACTCTTCCAAGGTGAGTGCTAAAATGCCCGCTGGAAGAATATTCACAAACAAAATAGGAGAAAGTACATGGCAACCAAGGTTCGTCCTTTACATGACCGTGTGATCGTCCGCCGACTGGACGAGGAGGAAAAAACCGCTGGCGGCATCATCATTCCCGATGCAGCTAAGGAAAAGCCCATACAAGGCGAAGTGATCGCCGCGGGCAAGGGCAAGATTATGGAGAATGGTGATATTCACCCCCTGGATGTGAAAAAGGGTGACCGTGTCATCTTTTCCAAGTACGCCGGCACAGACATCAAGCTGGACGGCGAAGATTATCTGATGATGCGCGAGGATGACATCCTCGGCGTCGTCGAATCAAAATAACCAGAGCATAGTGAGGAGAATATAACAATGGCAGCAAAAGACATTCATTTCGGCGAAGCCGCCCGCGCCCAGTTGATGCGTGGCGTCAACACACTGGCTGACGCCGTCAAGGTCACCCTGGGGCCCAAGGGTCGTAATGTGGTGATCGACAAGTCATGGGGCGCCCCCAGTATCACCAAGGATGGCGTGTCCGTGGCCAAGGAAATCGAGCTGGAAAACAAGTACGAAAACATGGGCGCTCAACTGGTCAAGGAAGTCGCCTCCAAGACGGCTGATGTGGCCGGTGACGGCACCACGACGGCAACCGTGCTGGCCCAGGCCATCGCCCGTGAGGGGCTGAAGGCTGTAGCCGCCGGCATGAACCCGATGGATCTGCGCCGTGGCATCGACAAGGCCGCCATCGAGATCGTGAATGAGCTCGACAACCTTTCCAAGACCGTGAAAAACCAAGAGGAAATCAGCCAGGTCGGCACGATTTCCGCCAACGGCGATGAAACCGTCGGCAGCATTATTGCCGAGGCCATGGACAAGGTCGGCAAGGAAGGCGTCATCACGGTGGAAGAGGCCAAGGGCCTGGACACCGAGCTGGAAGTGGTCGAGGGCATGCAGTTCGACCGTGGCTATCTGTCGCCTTACTTCGTCACCAATGCCGACCGCATGGAGACGGAACTGGAAAGCCCCTACATCCTGTTCTTCGAGAAGAAGATATCCAATATGCGCGACCTGCTGCCACTGCTGGAAAACGTGGCGCGCACCGGCAAGCCGTTTCTGATCATCGCCGAGGATATTGATGGCGAGGCCCTGGCTACGCTGGTGGTGAACAAGATCCGTGGCGTGTTGAACGTGGCGGCCGTGAAAGCCCCGGGCTTCGGCGATCGCCGCAAGGCCATGCTCGAAGACATGGCCACCCTGACCGGCGGCAAGATGATCTCCGAGGATCTGGGTCTCAAGCTGGAGAATATCACCCTGGAAGACCTGGGTACGGCCGGCAAGGTCAAGATCACCAAGGATGACACGACCATCGTTGATGGCGCAGGCGCCAAAGCCGATATCGAGGCGCGCGTCAAGCAGATTCGTACGCAGGTCGAAGACACCTCATCCGATTACGACCGCGAGAAGTTGCAGGAGCGGCTGGCCAAACTGGCCGGCGGTGTGGCCGTGATCAAGGTGGGCGCCGCGACCGAAGTGGCCATGAAAGAGAAGAAGGACCTGGTTGACGACGCCCTGCACGCCACGCGCGCCGCGGTGGAGGAAGGCGTCGTGCCAGGCGGCGGTGTTGCCCTGCTGCGGGCCTCCAAGGTCTTGAAAGGCATGGCGGGCAAGAACCACGATGAGGAAATCGGTATCGGCATCGTCAAGCGTTCGCTGGAAGACCCGATGCGCCAGCTCGTGGCCAACTGTGGTGTGGACGCCGCGGTTGTCGTGAATGAGGTGGCTAAATCGAGTGATGCCTCCTATGGCTTCAACGCCGCCACCGAGGAATACGGCGACTTGCTGAAGATGGGCATTATCGACCCAACCAAGGTGGTAAGGTGCGCTTTGCAAAACGCGGCTTCCATTGCCGGCCTGTTGATCACCACCGAGGCCATGATCGCGGAAGTTCCGAAACAGGAAGCAGCCGCTCCAGCCGGTGGTGGCGACATGGGTGGCATGGGCGGTATGGGTGGCATGGGCGGTATGATGTAAACTGCTCACGCCCTGTGTGTGATAAAAGGCGGCCTTCGGGCCGCCTTTTTACTTGGCGATGACGGCCACCTAATCCTGCCCGGCGCGCAGTCGCTGGCGCACCCAGTTCAAAGTCATCGCACGTTTCTCAGCCAGGGACTCTGCTTCCAGACGGGCGAGGGCTTCGATGAGCGTATCCAGCTGCCTGGGCTGGCTCTTGAGCAGCAAGTCGATCATGGCGTCATCGATATGCCACTGGCGCGATCCGGCGACCGATTTGAGTACGGCGCGCAACGCAGTATCCCCTTCGGGCGGGCAGGCCTCGATGCGCTCCATGCCGCGCATGCGGCTGGCCAGCTCCGGGCAGCCCAGCTCGGCGTCATTACAACGCCAGGCGATAAGCAGTGGGCGATTATGCGTCTTTGCCCGTTCGATCAGGTGGAATAGTTCGATACCGGTCTGATACGGCAGCTCACCTGCCACCACGTCCACCATCCACAGTGCATGCCGCTCAAGCGCAGGCCACCATTCCCGCACGCGGTCAGCCACTTTGCCAGTTCCACTTCCGCCGATGCTGAGCAAGCCAAGGTGCGGATGCTCCTGCTGGAGGGCATGTAGGAAGTGCGTCTTACCCGCCGGTTGATCGGAAGCCAGCCAGAGCATGCCGCCGCGCACCAACCACAGCGCGATGCGGCTATGCACATCCTCCAGCCCGGCATGCCGTATCCATGCACCATAGTCATACGCCGGTGGAATATTGAGATCGAGCAATTGCTGGCGAATCGCCACCATCAGTCAGAACCATTCTGCATGGCCTTTACCGTCCACAGCCACATGTATTGCACGCCGGAGAAAAAGGTGATGGCGAAGGTCGCCCATGCAGCCAGGTTCAGCACCTCTCCCGGCAAGGGTTGCACCATGGCCAGCAAGGCCACTGCGACGTAGATGATCTGGAACACCGTGGTCGTTTTCGAGACCATGGTGGGCTGCATCTCCAGCCGCTTTGTCACCAGTTCATAAGCAATCGCGCCAACAATGATAATGACATCCCTGAATATGACGGCGAGAAAGAGATACAAGGGGACAACGTCAATGATAAACAGCGCCACGATGCAGCCGATCAGCATCAACTTGTCGGCTATTGGATCAAGGTAGGCCCCGATGGTGGTTTGGCAGTTCATGCGCTTGGCCCACAAACCGTCCAGCATGTCGGTCAATCCGGCGACTATGAGCATCAAGAGCCCCGCCATAAATTGCTCGACGATGATGAAAAAAACGATGAACGGCGTCATGACGATGCGGCTTAAGGTCAACAGGTTGGGGCCGTTGATGATCGAATGCTTCAACGCGCATCCCAGCCGCCAGGGGCAGGCGTCAACTCCCAGCCCCGTTGCGACAGCCAGTTCACCAGCCATGCATCATTATCGCCTTTCAGCTGAATACGATAGCGACTGGCATCTTGCGACAACAGCGATGGCGTCAGACTGTGAATCCTGGCATCCGCCGCCAATTGCGCCTCGAAAGCCACAAGCGCCGGTAAGGACAACTGCCGCCTGATCGTCAGCATGGTTTCCGCCATATCTTGCTTATCCGCATCGGCGATATCCGTACGGCCATTCACATAGGCATCGCGCGCCTTGACCAGCACCTCCTGTAGCCAGACCGAGACCGCCTGCACCGGATCGCCGCCGGACAGCTGTCGGATTTCGGCATACTCCTGCAAGAGCGTATTTCCCCGTACGCTGAGCATCACCTGATTGGCATCCTCCAGCCATTGCCAGCGGACCAGAAGGATGGGGGCATTGGCATCCAACTCGATGCCCCAGTGCTCGGCCAGCCGCGGCATTTGCTCGGCCAGCAGGGACTCGGACTGCATCATATTCATGCCGGTGCTGTTGAGCAGCTGCAACTGAACATGCATGCGCGGCGCTTGCAGCGCATACGCCAGACCAGCCTGTTGCAACGCCTTAAACACGCCATCGGCATGAAACTCCACCAGGGTTTCCTTGCCCGGCGCAATACGCGAAATCAGCGCCGGTGAAAGCTTCAGGGAATCAGCCAGATGCCTGTCTTCGCTGCTTACAAGCCTGTCCAGGAGAACCGGCAAGGCTTCGCGCATGGCCCTGCTCAGGCTCGGTCGGCTGGATTGCCCGGCGTCGATAAGCACCTGCATGCGCGCATCCCCGGCATGGGCATCTCCGCCCCACAGGCACAGGGCAAGTCCAAGACCGATAATTGATCGACGCATAAGCCTATTTGACCACGCGCAAATGTCGGCGCTTGGCTGAGGCGGGCGTCTCTGGCTGCTCAAGCTCATCTGTCGCCGCCGGTTCCCGTTCATCATGCTGGCTCCGCACGGCATCGATGACCGACTTGATGGTTTCGGGCATATCGCCCTCCCACATGATACCTGTATCCAGGTGCTGGTCCGGCAAATAGGCCGCCCAGATCGCGTGCATCGGGATGCGGCAGGAAAACGGCGAGCCATGGAACGTGAATTCAGACTCCAGCACATCATCATGGATGCGTATCGGCTGAGGCATCCGCACATTGAGCACCAGCCGCAAAGCCAGCTCGCCGTGCAAATCCTCGGGCACCACCACCTCATCGCCGGTGGCATTCACCACGATGTAGATGCGCCCGTGCTGCTGGAAAAACTTCTTCAGCTCCCTGGCCTTGGCGGCTTGCGTAAAATTCACATCCATGACATCTCCCATCTTCCCACTGACCCGGCCAGAACGTCCCAGCGGGTCTTGATCGTGTATGGAGCGGCCCTGTAAGCCGGATTCTGTCCTCCGGCGAACCGGAGCGATAGTCATTCATCTGGGCCGGCGATTGCCCGCCGGCTCAAGCAGCCTACCCGAAAGCGGCGCGGGCCACGCCTACGCTTTCCTATTTGGCCTTGCTGCAGGTGGGGTTTACCGTGCCCCCGCCCGTTGCCGTGCGGGGCGGTGCGCTCTTACCACACCCTTTCACCCTTACCCGTGCCATGCACGGGCGGTTTGCTCTCTGTGGCACTTTCCCGGGGTCGCCCCCGCCGGATGTTATCCGGCACCTTGCCCTGCGCAGTCCGGACTTTCCTCGAACGGCTCATGCCGCCCGCGACCATCCGGGCCGCTCCATGCTGCTCATTATACCTGTAAACGTGGTTGATCAAAGGCCGGTCGGCCTTAGTCAATAAGCGCCTCGTACAAGGCAACCGGATCTTCGCGGTTTTTTACCTTGATGCCTTCTCTCTTATGGATATCAAAATCGTCATGGCAATACTGGTAGGTTCGTTCGCCGATGATGATCTGGCCGCCTTGAGCCACCTTCTCAAGCTTGGCCGCCACGTTCACCGCATTGCCGATCACGGTGTAGTCCATGTGATTGGAAGAGCCCACGTTGCCAACGATGACCTCGCCCGTGTTGATGCCGATTCCCATGCGGAATGCCGGTTTGCCAGCTTTCAGGCGTGTTTCCATCAGCGCCTTGATCGCCGCCTGCATGTCCACGGCGGCCGCTACGGCGTCACGGGCCGCGACCTCCGGCGGGGAAAGAACGCCAAACACGGCCATGATCTGATCGCCGACAAATTTATCCAGGATGCCGTTGTGCCGGAATATCACCTCGACCATGGCGCCAAAGAATTCATTGAGCATGGACACCACTTCCTCCGGCGCCATGGCCTCGGAAATAGCGGTAAAGGAGCGGATGTCGGCAAAGAGAATCGTCACTTCCCTTAGCTCGCTCTTGAGAGGAATATCGCCTTGGGAATGCATCAGTTTTTCTACCACGTTTCTACCGACGTAGCGGCTCAGCATGCTGCGCAGCCTTTCCTCGGCGTGCATCTTGTTCTGGTAAAATTCCACATCATTGGCATAGACCATGAGCTTGACCGTCTGGTCCGCGTAGTCCCGGTTAACTCGCTTGATTTTCTCATGTAAGGCGTTGATATGCCCGACGACCGTCTCCTGCACGGGGTCGCCATGAAGGCTGATGGGCTCATGTCTTTTTCCCTCAGCCAGACAGGCGGCATGCTCCGCCAGCGACGACCATCGCCTGGCCCTGTTTGCCAGAAGACGATAGCCGAGCCATACCGAACCAAGACTCGCCAGCACCACGGCCAGCAGCATGGCGTTGTATGGCACGCCCGCGAAAAAGCCATAGGCCAGCAGCAGCAATATCGGAAGCAGGCCCAGCAAGCTAACGACAGCATAGGTGTTGCCGTATCCCGGCTTACTCTCCAGTGGAGACTGGCTCATTGATCCGATCCAGTCTCATGATTGCGCTCAAAGCGAAGCGGCGAAGAAGTCACGACGCCAATCAGGCTCTCACCCTCGCCGGCATCAGAAATCCTGACGACCCGGGCCTGTCCCTGCATGGTCGATATTGACGCGCTGCTGGCGGGAAGCGTAATGGATATCCGCACCTTTTGACCCTGGAAATAGTGTTCAGCCGTAGACGTTTTATAGCCCACGCCTCCGCCTGAGATGTTTTGGAGCACGACTTGCTCGGTGAAGGAGTTCCCATGCTGATCCTCGGCGCTGACTTCCGCATCGAAAGTCAGCGAGAATCGTTCGAACTCCCGTCTTTCCCTACCTTGATCAACCATGGCCACTCATCCTTGCTGGGTCTGCCTATATTTATCGCCTGCTAGGCCATTCTCTAAACACCGCGGCGGAAGCGAAAAAGCCGCAAGGCGCGCGGTGGTTTGTGCAACGCCTGACGGACTCCTAGACTCCCCTTACAATGTCACCTCGCCCTGGACGCATCGATAGCACTACATCCCAAGGATGGCGCCCCTTGTTGATGGCCGGCGGCATCATCTTGGCCTTGATAGGCAGCGCCTGTTCGCCAAATGATCATTCCATCAATAAAATAAAGACATTAGGTGAAATCGTCGTGCTTACCCGCAACGCCCCGACAACCTACTACGAGGGTCGCGATGGCCTTGCCGGTCTGGAATACGATATGGTCACTGCCTTTGCCGCACATCTCGGCGTTAAGGCTCGGTTTGTCATCAAGGATGGAGCGGTGGATATGCTCGGCGCGTTGATGCGCGGCGAAGCCGACATGGCCGCAGCGGGCCTGACGCGCACAGGCCGCCGCTCCACCAACTTTCTGTTCGGACCTTCGTATCAAAGCGTCACACAGCAGATCGTGTGCCGGCGTGGAGGACCAAGCCCCAAATTCGTCGAGGATCTTGAGGGCGTGGAGATCATGGTGACCAAGGGCAGCAGCTACGCGGAGCGCCTGCAAGTCCTGCAAATGGTGTTCTCACAGCTCCAATGGCGGGAAACTGACGCCATGGACACCGAACAATTGCTGGAAATGGTATGGGAAAAAAAGCTTGAGTGCGCCGTAGCCGATTCAAATATCATCGAGATCAGCAGGCGCTATTTCCCGGAGCTGGTGGTCTCTTTCGATCTGGCCGAGCCCGAGCCTCTGGCATGGGCCATGCCGCTTCAATCCAAAGCCCTTCAGCAGGCCGTCGAGAAATGGTATGCCTCATTCAAGCAGAGCGGTGAGCTGGACAAACTCATCAGCCGCTATTATGGCTATGTCGAGCTGTTCGATTTCGTGGATACACGGGCGTTCAACCGTCGTATCGGCACCATCCTGCCGCGCTACCTGAACACCTTTCAGCTGGCGGCTGAAAAACATGGCCTCGATTGGACCTTGCTGGCTTCCCAGGCCTACCAGGAATCGCAATGGCACAAAGATGCCAAGAGTCCGACAGGCGTGAAGGGAATCATGATGCTCACCCTGCCAACAGCCAAGGACTTGGCCGTGGAGAACCGGCTCGACCCTGAGCAAAGCATTTATGGCGGGGCCAAATACCTGGCGCGAATTCTGCGCAGTCTGCCGGATGAGATCGCGGAACCTGACCGCACATGGATCGCACTGGCAGCCTACAATGTGGGCATGGGACATATCCGCGATGCGATGGAACTGGCGCGCTCAATGGAACACAATCCCCATATTTGGAGTGATCTGGCCGAAGTGTTGCCGCTATTGTCCAAAAAACGTTACTACCGCTCGCTCAAGCACGGCTATGCCCGCGGCTGGGAGCCAGTGCGCTACGTCAACCGCATCCGATATTATCAGGATATCCTGGAGCGCGCCTCGATGAGCGGCGAAGACGCTATTCAGCCATCCTGGCGCAAAATTACAAGCTGAATCCAGCCTTGCCCGTCGCCGCGATCAGTTTCGATGCAGCCGGCACCTTTCTTCATTTCGCCGAACCGGTCGCGGAAACCTACGCCCGATTTGGCCGTCAACATGGCCTGGAGGATAATGCCAGCGCAATCCACCGGCGTATGACGACCGCCTTTGCCAGTGCCGCGCCCATGGCGCCGCATCCTGATGCGGCCATGGATGTCCACGGTGGCGGCGCCTCGCCAGCCAAGCCTATGGCATGCCTGAGAATGATCCCGGATTTGCCCGCTGCTTCGACAAACTCTTTGCTTATTTCGCCAGACCTGATGCCTGGCGGGTCAATCCAGGCTTTACCGCCCTTCTTCAAGATTTGAGGAATTCAAATATGAAGCTCGCCGTAGTCTCCAATTTCGATGGGCGTCTGTTCGGCCTGCTGGACGCCTTTGGCCTGTCCGGCTTGTTTAACCACGTCATTCTTCCGCGCCACGCCGGCAGCCAGAAGCCTGATCCATGCATATTCCAGCATGCGGCCTCGGCCCTTGACGTGCAGGCCTCGGAACTACTGCACCTGGGCGACCATGGTGTGGAGGATGTAGCAGGTGCTACGGCGGCCGGCCTTCAGGCCATGCGATGGGAGTTCCCAGTCGAAAATTCTGGTTCCTGGCGGCAGCGCCTGCTAGCCAGGCTTGAATCGAATGATTGAGGCTATCCCTTACTGCTGTTCGGTCATTTGCTCAGCAACCGGCTCATATCTCATGTTATCTTCAGCCAGCACCTGACCGTTTTCATCAACCACCTGCACCGTCCACTCTCCAGTCCAGCCGGCCAGCATGCTCTTGCTCGACCACACGCGCCAACGCGGCCCACCGACATCGAAGGAAACCTCGGCCTTGAGCTCGTCCTCATAGAGCCAGCGGTGTCTGATCACCTGTCCGCTCATATCCAGAACTTCGCTGAAATAGTAAATAGTGTTGATGTCATTCGTGGCCGTCGCGATTTCATCCGCCGGCTCACGCTCGGCAATCTGGGTGGTGAACGTTGAGCGGGCGACCGTTCCAGTAACCGCCATCTCTTCAGCAAAGGCTGGAACCGCCATCATGATGATCAACAACAAAACACCTAGATGTCTCATATAAACCTCCAATCCTCGTAATGAGCGTGGAGCCTGTGCCTGGCAGACCTTGCTTGCTGTGACGCGGATCAAGCAAGTCCAGCCAACGCAGGACATGGTCCGACTGTGCAGCCAGGCTTCGCTCCGTCACTCCACACCTGATCGCTGTTCAGCATAAATAGCCTCGAATGACTTCTCATTAAACCCATTAAGCCTTATTGATCCTACTAGGATAACGGGTACGCCTCTTCCCCCTATTTTCCTATAATCCCTTCTCCCTTTTGAGCTTTTCTCAATGTCATATTCTTTGAATGGAATTCCATTACTTTTAAAATAAACCTTTGCTTTTTTGCATACGCCGCACCAACTCGTTCCGTACATGACAACTTTCTTGTCGGCAGCAATGTAAGAGCTATTCGTCGTCACCTCTGGTGTGACATAAGATTTGATCTCGACGTCTTCTTTTTTGACATCCGCTGGAGGCGTATCTGAGAAATGAACGAATCCGGCTTCGTCCTTCCATTGATATATCTCCGCCTGGACGCTCGAACTCACCACAATTAGTAAAAGGAATGACGTTATGAGCACGCTCACATAACTTCTTACTCTGTTCATAGCCCACCCCTTCATCCGCAATCTCGCTGGAAGCCAAACACATTTCAGCCACGCACGGGCTTCTGCCCGATACCATTTTCGTTACCTTTTCCCAAAACCAGTGAGTACGTGCTATTGCTTGAAGACAGTAACAGCGCCCTGCATCACCAACTTCGCCAGCATGGCCGACATGATAAGTGGTTTCCCATCCCGTGCTACTTGGTAATTACGCTTACGCCGCAACGGCTATTCATCCCTGGCATGAGCCCATAGGATGCAGGGCATGAACAAAGCCTCTGAGCCTCAGCAACCGTCCACCGACCGCTCAGTGGAACCGATATGCACGCTTACGCTGGGCTCCAGTCAGGTTACGCTGCTGGGCACGGCGCATGTGTCGCGGGCCAGCGCGGAGCAGGTCAAAGACATGCTCGCAACGGGAGATTATGACGCCGTGGCGGTGGAGCTGTGCCCAAGCCGTTACACCGCCGTAGTCGATCCACAGCACCTGGAAAAAATGGATCTGTTTCAGATGCTGCGCGAGGGCAAAACCACCATGGTGGTCGCCAGTCTGGCGCTGGGCGCCTACCAGCAACGCATGGCCGAGGAATTCGGCATCGAGCCTGGGGCGGAGATGCGAGCCGCTATTTCTACTGCTGAGGCGGCTGGGCTTCCCGTGTTGCTTATAGACCGTGAGGTGGGCATCACGCTCAAGCGCATCTATCGCAGCGTCTCCTGGTGGCGGCGCTTTTATCTCATCGCCGGCCTTGTCAGCAGCGTGGTCTCGCGTGAAAAGGTCAGCGAGGACGAAATCGAGCGGCTGAAGGAGGGCGACATTCTTGAAGCCACCTTCGAGCAGTTTGCCGAGGAAGTGAGCGACCTTTACCTGCCCCTGATCGACGATCGCGACCGCTATATGGCGGCGCGCCTTTCGCACGAAGCCGAGCAAGCCGATCATAAGCACATTCTGGCTGTTATCGGCGCGGGACACGTCAAGGGCATCAGGAATTATCTGGAACAGGGGCAAGCCCGGGAGCCCGAGCAATTGATCGCCGAGTTGAACCGGCTGCCGCCTCCCAAGCGCTGGCCCAAGCTGATTCCATGGGCCATTGTCGCCCTGATTCTCACCGGCTTCGCCATCGGCTTTTCGCGCAATGCTGATCTGGGATGGCAGCTGGTGCTCGATTGGGTGCTGATTAATGGCGGATTGTCGGCTCTGGGCGCACTTATCGCCGCAGCCCACCCCTTGACCATTATCGGGGCCTTTGTCGCCGCACCGCTTACATCGCTCAACCCCACGATTGGCGCCGGCATGGTCACGGGCGCCATCGAGACCTATTTGCGCAAGCCAAAAGTGGGCGAATTCAGCCGCCTACGAAAAGACACCGCGCACCTGAAGGGCTGGTGGGGCAATCACGTGGCGCGGATTTTTCTCGTCTTTCTCTTCAGCACTATCGGCTCGGCCATCGGCACCTACGTGGCCGGTTTCCGCATTTTCGACCGCCTGACCGGAAGTTAACCATGAAATCGGACCAATGCATCCCTGCATTGCCCAGCCATGCACGCACCTCTGAAGGCTTCCTATCATGAGACGAAAAAGCACATGCAGCTAACACTTCTCGGCACAGGCACGGCCGTGCCCTCGCTGATTCGATCCAGCAGCGCTTACCTCGTTCAGGTAGAGGGAAAAAACATTCTCATCGATTGCGGCGCGGGCACGATACGTCGTCTGCTGGAAGCTGGCATCAGCTATCAGGACATCGATATCATGCTCATCACCCACCGCCATCCCGATCATATCGCCGATATCGCCGCATTGCTGTTTGCCTGCCGTTACCACGCCGCGCCGCGCCGCCGGGATCTGGCCATGGTGGGCGCCGCTGGCACACGGGAATTCTTTCGCCAGCTGAATGAGGCCTTCGGCGGCCACCTGATTTCGCCACACTTTGATGTGACGGTGCATGAGGTGGGCGAGGAGGCATGGTCATGGCAGGGCGTACGCCTTGCCGCGGCTCCCATACGGCACACTGCCCACAGCCTGGCTTACCGCATGGAATATGATGGCAGCTCTATCGCTTTTTCCGGCGATTCCGACGACTGCCCTGAACTTGTCCGGCTCGCAGACAAAGCGGATGTGTTTGTTTGCGAGTGCGCCCTGCCCGATGAGCAGAAAGCGCCAGGTCACCTCACACCCAGTCTGGTGGGAAAAGTCGCCGCCGAAGCAGATGTCGGCACACTCGTATTAAGCCATTTCTATCCCGAAGTGGAGCAAGCGCCAATCGAATCGCAGGTGCGGAAAAACTATGCCGGCAAGCTCATATTGGGCACGGATCTGCTGCGCATCGGCTAAGGAAACGCTGATTTATTCAGTGCTTCCGCGCAGCCCATGGACGGGCTTCAAAATCAAGAGCGAAAGTGGGCAATCATAGCGGCAAACAGCAGCACCGAGGCAAGGCAGGCAAAGAACGCCCTTAACAGCTTGCGCATTCTCTCTTCAGGCAAACGCCTGTGCATATCTGCGGCAAAGCGAGTGCTGGCCGGCAGCATCAGCAGGATGCCAGCCCATGCGCCGGCCAGGAACGACAGCTCACCGGCCAGCATCGCGCGCCACTCATGCTCGAACAGCATATTGACCAGCACGGCCGCCGCGGCCATGGCGAAGCCGCAGGCGGCGGATGTGCCTACTGCTTGGCGAAGGGGTAGCGATCGCCGCAGCAGGGGCACGAGCATCGTGCCACCACCAATGCCGAGCGTGCCCGATACATAGCCGATCGGCCCCGAACACAGTACCAGTGGAGGTTGCCCTGCCTGCCGCTTCACATCGCGCCCATAGTCGAACGCGATCCAGCCGTCTAGCAGCGCCAAGGCCAGGAGAACAAGCGCCTCCGGCACCTGTAGTGTCAGCCACAGGCCAAGGCCAGCACCCAGGATCAGGCCAGGAATTAATTGACGGCAACATGCCATGTGCACATTCCCCAACCGCCTGTGCGATCGAGCCGAAAAAAACCCCGTGGCTACAATGGCCACCATGCTGGCCATGACGTGCAGGGCTATACCCTGCTGATCACCTGGCATCAGAGCATAAAACAGCGGTACGTAGATCAATCCGCCACCAAGACCAGCGATACCACCCAACGCTCCGGCCAGCCCACCGGCAAGTATGCCAATGACACCGCCGTAGACGAAAAGAATCGGATCAATCCCCAGCATCGGACCAGTATAGCCCGCACCCAATGACAGTGCCCGGTGCACGCATGGAATTGTACTTCTGCTGGTCGTAGAGTACGTCGATGCCAATCGTCTTCATTCTGCTATCAATGTCATTCCTTGCTCCGACCCATGCCTGCGCGGAGGATGCCACCTTTGCGACCATCGACAAGGTGGTTGAGGCCTATGGAGGGAGGAGCCGCCTGACGGACGTTAATGCCTACAGGTTGGAAGCGACCATGCAGGCGGTGCGCCGTGGCGAACAGGCCGATGTCATTCGCATCATCGAGGGAGTCGACCGCTTCGCCTTGATGTTACGATATCCCTCCCAAACAGAGGTGCGTGTATTCAGGGATGGGCAGGCTTGGGTAGGCAGGAACCCTGACGAACTCGAGCTGGCCCAAGAAACGCCGGGCAGCGCCATTGTACTGCAGGCTGCCCGTATCAACATTGTACGCATGCTGGATGATTTGCGCTTGAGGGTTCGCCAGGGCAATGTCAGCGAAACCAGTACGGTGCTGGAGCTTCGCCTGGCGGCCAACCTCTGGATGCGCGCCCTGGTCGACAAGGCCACGCACCACGTGATCGCCACCCAATCGATGATGCGCGTGGGCGAGCAAACCATGATGTTTGAAACGCAATACTCCGATTTCCGCGAGGTCGATGGCGTGCTTTTCGCCTTCCACGAAGAAAAATACGCCGGCGGCATGCATATGGGATCGATCGATGTGCATCTGATCGAAATCAATCCGAAGCCCGAGCGCTTGAAGTTGCCGCCGGCCGAAGAACTGGCTTTCTAAAAGGCTCCATATCAACGGCTAAACGGCCCATGGATTGCCATGATAGCATGCCAGGAATTTGCTTCGCTCAGCTTGCAACTTCTATCTGGTTGCCGTTTTCAAAGAGCCTTACCCCGGTGTTGCCACTGACTTGGGGTGTTCGTTAGGAATTCCAAATCACCCTGCGGCCATCCAGATGGAAAGTCTCCTCCGCCAGGCGCTTGAGAGTTGCCGGATAGAGCTTGTGCTCCTCGGCATGGATGCGGTTGTGCAGCGTTTCAGCCGTGTCATCGCCCAGCACCGGCACCGTAGTCTGGGCCAGGATCGGACCGCCATCGAGTTTTTCATCAACCATATGTACGGTGCAGCCCGTGACCTTGACGCCATGCTCAAGCGCATCGGCCACGGCATGCGCGCCGGGAAAGGCGGGCAGAAGCGCTGGGTGGATGTTGATGGCGCGCCCGGCGAAACGCCGCACAAACGCGTCGGACAAGATGCGCATATAACCGGCCAGAACGACCCAGTCGCAGCCTGCTGCTTCAATCGCGCCTCCGCAGGCGGCATCAAATGCCTGGCGATCCGCATAGTCCCTGGGATTGAGATATATAACCTCAGCTATGCCCGCGGCCCTGGCGATTTCCAGCGCCCCGGCATCAGGCCTGTCCGATATAACGAGCGCCACTCGCACAGGGCATTCGCCGCGCTCAGCGGCCTCCAGAATCGCCTTGAGATTGGAGCCACGCCCCGATGCCATGACGGCAACCGGAACGCGCTTCACGCCAGGTTTTCGAGAATGACCGGCGCTTGAATGCGAGCCTGAATGCGGCCGATGCGATAGACGGTCTCGCCCGTTCCCGTCAGCACGGCCTCGGCCTTTTCCGCCTCAGCTTCAGGCAGAATAACGACAAAACCAACGCCCATATTGAAAGTGCGATAGCGCTCGGCAGGCGCCACGTCGGCAAAACCGAGCAGGTATTCAAACACCGGCGGCACCGGCCAAGCCGATACATCAACATGCGCCGCCAGGCCTGCGGGCAACAGCCTTTCCAGATTGTCGAACATGCCGCCACCGGTAATGTGGGAAAATCCATGCACGGCCACGCCCGAACTCATCAGGGCCTTTACCGCAGGCACATACAGCCGCGTCGGCGCCAACACGCCATCAATCGCGTCGGCGCCATCGGACAAGGTATCGGCAGCCAGGTCAGCCTGACCGATATCGAGCAGTTTTCGAATCATGGAATAACCATTGCTGTGCGGACCGGAGGAAGCCAGTCCCAGGATGACATCACCGTCTTTGACGGTCGATCCATCGATGATCCTTGGCTTATCCGCCACGCCGACGGCAAACCCGGCGATATCAAAATGGCCCGGCGCATACATGCCCGGCATCTCCGCCGTTTCGCCGCCAATCAGAGCGCAAGCACACACGCGGCAGGCCGCCGAGATGGCCTCAACAACACCAGCCATGCTCTCATCATCCAGCTTGCCGGTCGCAAGGTAATCGAGAAAGAACAGCGGTTCAGCGCCCAGGGCCGCGATATCGTTGACGCACATGGCAACCACGTCCTGCCCGGCCACCTGCGGACGCTGATGCGCTTGCAGCAGCAACAGCTTGGTGCCGACGCCATCGGTGCCGGAAACCAGAACAGGCTCGGCCATGGCGGAGAAATCAACGGCAAACAGGCCGCCGAAACCGCCGAGGCCCGCCAGCACTTCCGGCCTCCGGGTGGAGGCTACGGCTTTTTTAATACGCCCAACGAAGGCGTTGCCGGCATCGATATCGACGCCGCATTCGGCGTAGCTAAGACCGGATTTGGAACTCATGGGAACCCCTTAAATATCGAGGTTGCGCACCTTCAGTGCGTTGTTCTGAATGAAATTTCGCCTCGGTTCCACCGCATCGCCCATCAGCGTGGTAAACGTTTCCTCGGCCGCCACCAGATCCTCAAGCCCTACCTTGAGCAGGGTGCGCACCGCAGGGTCCATGGTCGTTTCCCACAATTGCGACGGATCCATCTCGCCCAGACCCTTGTAGCGCTGAATGGACAGCCCGCGCCGGCCTTCAGCCTCAATGGCGTCGATCAATTCGTCATAGCGGTTAATGTCAACAGTCTTGTCACCTTGCACCAGGCGAGAACCTGCTTGTACGGTAGCCAGGATACTGGCGCATAGATTTTGCGCCTCGCGGTATTCGGCCGTATTGATCAGATCAAGCGTCAACAGAGAGTGGCGCAGCGTGCCATGCTCGCGGTAATCAAAACGCACTTCCCAGCAGCCATGGTCGGCGTCCTCTACCAGCGTCCAGGTCCATGCCTGGCCGGCCGGCGTGTCGGCCGCACCCTTGCTGATCTGCTGCATACGCTCCTGCAAACGCTCCCGCGAACGCATGGTGGCCGAATCTATTTTTCCACTCTCCAGCAAGCGCTGCTGAATGGCGGGGTTCAGGCGGTGGGCCAAGCGCTCGCGTAGTTGCCGCAAGCGATGGATGCTACGCGCCAGATTCTGCAGCCGCTCTCCGCTCAGGGGCCTGGCCTTATCGGTGGTATGAAAGCTCATGGCGCTACTGCCGTTCTCGATCAGGAACCCGGACAACTCCTCCTCGGTGGATAGGTATTGCGCCTTCTTGCCGCGCGCCACGCGGTACAGGGGAGGCTGCGCGATATACAAATGGCCGCGATCGATGATTTCCTTCATCTGCCGGAAAAAGAAGGTCAGCAGCAAGGTGAGGATATGCGAGCCATCGACATCGGCGTCGGTCATGATGATGACACGATGATAGCGCAACTTGTTGATATCAAAATCTTCCTTGCCAATTCCCGCGCCCAGGGCGGTGATGAGCGTGCCGATCTCCTGGCTTGAGAGCATCTTGTCGAAGCGCGCCCGCTCCACGTTCAGTATCTTGCCCTTGAGCGGCAGAATGGCCTGAAAGCGGCGGTCGCGGCCCTGTTTTGCCGAGCCGCCGGCTGAATCGCCCTCGACCAAGAATATTTCACACGAAGCCGGATCTTTCTCCTGACAATCGGCCAGCTTGCCGGGAAGGCTGGAAATATCCAGCGCGCCCTTGCGCCGCGTTAGCTCGCGTGCCTTGCGCGCCGCCTCTCTGGCCATGGCTGATTCTACTGTTTTGGCCACCACGCGCTTGGCGTCGCGTGGATTCTCTTCCATCCACTCGGCCAGCTTTTCAGCCACCACCGATTCCACCGGCTGCCGCACTTCACTGGACACCAGCTTATCCTTGGTCTGTGAGGAAAACTTCGGATCGGGAACCTTGATGGACACCACCGCCGTGAGCCCTTCGCGGCAATCATCGCCGGTCAGACTCACCTTGTACTTTTTCAGCATGTCGTTAGCGGTGGCGTAATTGTTGATACAGCGCGTAAGCGCGGCGCGAAAACCGGCCAGATGCGCCCCGCCGTCCCGCTGCGGTATATTGTTGGTAAAGCAGAAAACGTTTTCCTGATAGGAATCCGTCCACTGCATGGACACCTCCGAAACGATATCGTCGCGGCTGCCCTCGATGGCGACGCACTCCGAATGGAGAGGGGTGCGTGCCCGGTTCAGATGCTGTACGAAGGCGGTGATACCACCCTCATATTCGAAGACCTGATGGTGATCGGAGCGTTCGTCATGTAGCTCGATGCGCACGCCACGGTTCAAGAACGATAGCTCTCGCAAACGCGTGGCTAGCAGATCAGCGGACATATTGCGGTGGGAAAAGACATTGAGGCTGGGCAGAAAGCGGATTTCCGTGCCCGTACCCGTAGCATCGCCAACCACCTTTAACGGCGCCACCGGTACGCCATCCTCGAAGCGCATGGCATGCACATGGCCGCCACGGCAGACGGTCAGCTCAAGATACTCGGACAATGCGTTGACCACTGACACGCCTACGCCATGCAGGCCGCCGGATACTTTGTAGGAATTATCATCGAATTTCCCGCCGGCGTGCAACACCGTCATGATCACTTCGGCCGCGGACACGCCTTCCTCCGAATGTATTTCCACCGGAATTCCACGCCCGTCATCGCGCACGGTCGCTGAATCGTCGGAATGAATGATCACCTCGATACGGCTGCAATGCCCAGCCAGGGCCTCATCGATGGCGTTATCCACCACCTCAAACACCATATGGTGCAAACCGCTGCCGTCATCCGTGTCGCCAATATACATGCCCGGACGTTTGCGCACCGCATCCAGGCCACGTAGAACCTTGATGCTGTCGGCATCGTATGCCTGCTGTGCTTGCGAACTCATGCAGCCTCCTCGATACAACCGCTCATCAATTGTTGGACGTGAATATCCACGCCGGCCGGCACACGAACCTGGTTTGGCGCGGTTAGCAACACCTGCGCACCAGTTGCGTGTAAGCATTCAAGCAGGCGCTGCTGTCGCATCGAATCCAATGCCTCCAGACAGTCGTCCAGCAACAATTGTGGAGCCAGCCCTTTATAATGCCTGTGCAGCTCCCATTCAGCCAGCCTTAATACCATGGCAGCCAGACGCTGTTGACCGCGGGCGCCAACCTGGCGGATGTCCCTGCCGCCATAAAGAATGCGCAGCTGGTCGCAGTGCGGTCCCGTTCGCGAACCGCCTGTTCCGGCATCCACCTCCCTTCTCTTTTTCAGCATATTGAGCCATTCGTTTTCATCATCGGGTGCTGAGTTGATCAATTCCACGTTCAGCTGCGCATCCATCAATCGGGCATAGTCTTCCAGAATGGGTTCCATGGCTTCCAATAGATCGCGCCGCATGCGCATCACCGTCCGGCCATGGCTGACAATCTGCACCTCCCAAGCTTCAAGTTGCGTTGAATCGTGCATTCGTTTGCGCAGCAGCAGGCTGCGTTGGGAAAGGCTACGAAGATAGCGGCGGTAATATTCGATATAGTTGTCATGACAAGCCATGATCATGGCATTCAGCCAGTGCCGGCGTTCGCCAGCCGTGCCATCCACCACTCGCCTGGCCTGTGGCGCGTCGATCAGCACCGGCAGGGTATGGGCCAAGTCCGAAAGCTTTCTCACCATCCGGCCTTGTAACTTCACCTTCACTTGCCCATGTTGGCCATGCACCCAGACTTTTACCGGACCATAACGCCGCCATACGCCGTGCAGGCGAAACTGCTGATCGCCCCAGCGCACCAAGCCAGGGTCTCGCATGGCGCGGAAAGAACGGCCGTGCGCCATCAGGGAAACCGCTTCAAGAATCGTTGTTTTACCACAGCCATTGGCGCCTGTGATGAGGTTCATGCCCGGTGAAAAACGCCACATGCCTTTCTGATGGCAACGCAGGGATTCGACGAAGATTTCCTTCAATCGCAGGCAGGGAATCGCTTTCATGACTAACTCGCCATCAACGGCAAGCGGCGGACCCTAAGAAACCCGTGAAAAAACAGCGGAGCTTGCGCGTGGCATGGAGATGAGCCGACTCGAAAATGCCAGGGATGGTCATTTTTCAGAGTCCCCTTAATCGCTCATATGCGCATCGGCATAATCACAAACTGCACATCCGGCCTGTCGGGTTCGAGTAACAGCACTGGCGACAAATTATCCTTGAGCTGCATGCGCAGCTTATCGCCCTGCATGACCCCCAGCGCCTCGCGCAGGTAGCGGGCGTTAAAACCTATCGCCAGCTCTGGCCCTGAATAATCGGCATCCAGCGTTTCCTCAGCTTCTTCGTGATCCGTGTTATGCGCCGACATGGTGATCTCGCCAGTATTTAACTGCAATCGCACATCATGGGAAAATTCATTGGCCACCACCATCGCGCGGCGCAGCACATGGTCAAGAGCACGGCGCTCCAACACAGCTTCATGCGGATTATCAGTGGGTATCACATCCTGATAGGAAGGAAAACGGGCGTCGATTAGCTTGGAGGTCAGGGTATGTTCGCCACTGCTTAGCCTGATTAATTGCTCGCCAAGAAACAGCTCCACCTGTCCTTCGACTTCCTCGCACAAGCGGCGCAACTCGCCCACAGCCTTACGCGGTACAATGACCTGTACGGCATCCGATGGCGGCTGATCCAAGCTCGCTTCAGCAATGGCCAGACGATGGCCATCGGTGGCGACCAGACGCAGGCTTCCCGTTTCCTGCACTTCGAATAAGGCGCCGGTAAGATACTTGCGCGTTTCATCGCCCGACATGGCAAAGCTGATGGAAGCAATCATGCCAGCAAGGTCGCGGCCATCCAGGCGCAGCACGTTGGCCTCAGCACTCTGCTGTAGCGCCGGAAATTCATCCGCCGGCTGCGTGGCCAGGCGCAATTTAGCCTTGGAGCTCTTAATGTGCAGATAATCCTTTTCCAGGGTTAATTCGACCTCAGCTTCATCAGGCAGTTCCTTGACGATATCAAAAAACTTTCGTGCCGAAGCGGTCGTGGATCCTTCCTCGCTGATGTCGGCCTTCAGTGCGGTCTGGAGACTGACTTCCATATCCGTGGCGGTAAGTTGGAACTCGCCATTTCCAGCTTCGATAAGCACATTGGATAAAATAGGTACGGTGTGCCGCCGCTCTACGACGGATTGACAGCGCTGCAAGGCTAAAAACAGCTCTGAACGAGGCAAAGATACTTTCATGAAGTACTCCTTCTTTTGAAGCCATATTTATATCAAAGAATTAGTCATCGTCATAGGGGCTGTGCATCATGTGGATAAATAAAAAAACGCTATTATTTCAATAAAATACGTTTGTTTTGTCTGTAGATATGCTGTGCCTGAATTTTGAATGCAATGTGAATGAATTCAATCCGTGACCGGAACAGGATGTAAAGACTGGCTTACCCCAAAGTTATCCACAGTTATTTACCGTTCCATACAGGGGTTATTCAGCTCCGCAACAACAACAGCACCCTGTCCACTTCATCCTGAAAATCATGCGATTCATCCTTCATGCGCTCGATTTTTCGCACAGCGTGCATCACCGTCGTGTGATCCTTACCGCCAAATGCCTCGCCGATGGCGGGCAGTGACATGGTGGTAAGCTGTTTAGCGGCATACATGGCCACCTGACGCGGGAAACTGACGGAGCGGGAGCGCCTAGCTGAACGCATGTCCTGGATGCGGATATTGTAATAATTGGCCACGGTTTTCTGAATATCCTCGATGGTGATGAGCTTGACTTTTTCCTGCAATAGATCGCGCAGCACGTGACGGGTAAAAGCCATGTCAATGGTCTTGCCCGTCAGGGTGCCATGCGCGGTTAGGCGGGTGAGCGCGCCTTCGAGTTCGCGTACATTGCTGGTAATACGGGAGGACAGGAGAAACGCCACATCCTCTGGCAGGCGGATATCGGCCAGCTCAGCCTTATGCGCCAGGATAGCTTGGCGTGTTTCGAGATCCGGCGGCTGGATATCCGCCACCAGGCCCCAGTTGAACCTCGACTTCAGCCGCTCTTCCAGGTGATTGATTTCCCTTGGGCTGCGATCGGACGTCAGGATGATCTGTTTGCGTAACTCGTACAGCGCATTGAAGGTATGGAAAAACTCCTCCTGCGTGCTGAGCTTGCCGGCGATGAATTGCACATCGTCAATAATGAGCACATCGACGCGGCGGTAGCGATTTCGGAACTGCTGTGTGCTGCCATTGCGGATGGCGGTAATCAATTCATTGGTGAAACTTTCACCACTTCGATAGGCGATCTTCGCATTGCGCTGAGCCAGCATGTCGTTGGCCACGGCCGTGCCAAGATGGGTTTTGCCAAGGCCTACGCCGCCATACAGATACAGGGGATTATAGGCTTTGCCTGGTTTTTCGGCCACGGCGCGGCAGGCGGCATGACAAAACTCATTGCTGGAACCGACGACGAAATTCTCAAAGGTAAAACGGGGATCAAGATACCCTTCAACATTGGATTTTGACGGACCGTTTGCCTTGGGCTTGGCTGAAACGGCCTCACTCAGTGCGGGATTGACCTCAAAGCGCAATTCGGCGTTGGCGCCATATTTGTCCTGGATGGATGTCAGGATCATGGATTCATAGCGTTCCTTGAGGCCATCGAGGAAAAAGCGGCTTGGCACCATCAGGGCAATGGATTGATGATCACATTCGGCCTGAATAGGTCTGATCCAGGCATCAAATTGCGATGCGGGAATCTGATTTGCCAGGTGATCGAAAATAGGTTGCCATTCGCATGCTGGCGTCACGGTTTCAGCCATGCTTGGTTTGTAACACAAGCTTTGCCAATCGACAATCAGTCATCGCAGGCAAACCGTGATTAGTTAGCTATAACCGAATTTTTATACGAAAAATCAAATAGATAAGATGATTTCATTTACTGCCAAGCAACCAGACGGCAATCTAGCCTTAGTAATCGCGTATCCAATGGATACTTGCCTAAGCCAGTATTTCCCGCTTATGCTTATTTCATCCGATGATTGAACATTCGTATTTTCCCCTCTAGAGGCCCATCCCACTGGACACGCTTTATATAAAAACCTTTGGTTGCCAGATGAACGAGTATGACTCGTCGCGCATGGTGGACGTAATGAACGAGGCTTATGGCTTGCGTCTGGTGGCCAAGCCAGAAGAGGCCGATGTCATTCTGATGAACACCTGCTCGGTGCGTGAGAAGGCCGAGGAAAAGGTATACTCGGAGCTCGGCCGTTTTCACCAGCTGAAACGGGACAACCCCGACCTCATTATCGGCGTCGGCGGTTGCGTGGCGCAGCAGGAGGGCGAGCGTATCCAGAAGCGGGCGCCCTATGTGGATGTCGTGTTCGGGCCGCAGACCTATCACCGTTTGCCGGATCTGGTGAAGGATATTCGCCGCGAGCGGCTGAGCATGGCTGCTCTCGACATGCCGGAAATCGAAAAGTTTGACCATCTCCCCAGGCCGATGGCGGAAGGCGTATCAGCATTCGTCACGATCATGGAAGGCTGTGACAAGTTCTGTTCTTTTTGCATCGTTCCCTATACAAGAGGGCGAGAATATTCGCGGCCAGCCGTCGATGTGCTGCGCGAATGCAGGCAGCTGCTTGAGCAAGGCGTGGTGGAAATCACCCTGCTGGGCCAGAACGTCAACGCCTACCGCGGCGCAGGCCCAAGTGGCGAGAGCTGGGACTTTGCCAGGCTCTTGCACGGCGTGGCCGAACTGCAAGGCGTGCAACGGCTACGCTTCACCACCAGTCATCCGATGGAAATGACGGATGCGCTGGTTCAGGCCTTTGCCGACATTCCCAGCCTGATGCCGTACTTGCACCTGCCGGTGCAAAGCGGCTCGGATCGTGTGCTGAAGAAAATGCGCCGGCGGCATGAGCGTGCCAATTACCTGCGTATCATCGAAGCGCTGCGCGCCGCCTGCCCGGATATCGCCCTGTCGTCTGATTTCATTGTTGGATTTCCAGGCGAAACGGATGCCGATTTCGATGAAACCATGGAGCTCGTGCGACAGGTGAGGTTTGATTCATCCTTTGCCTTCAAATATTCGCCACGTCCTGGCACGCCAGCGACGAAATACCCCAATGACGTGGCCGAGAGCGATAAAGATGCACGCTTGCAGCAGCTGCTCGTGCTGTTGCGCAAGCAGTCCAGGGATGCGCTTGAGGCCCAGATTGGCAAAACCGTCGAAGCCCTAGTCGAGAGGCCGAGCCGTACGCCCGGAGACATGCAGGCGCGCACGCCCGATTTTAAAATCGTGCACTTCCAGTCCGATGCCAATCTGCTTGGCCGGCTGGTCGAATTGCGTATTACCGATGCCTACGGTCAGTCGTTGCGGGGAAGTTTGCAGCTTGAGCGGTAAGCGAGTAACGGCGGCAGGCGCTGGCCAAACGCAATGAGCGAAGTCCATGTTCAATTGCCTGAGATGAGCCCCGAGGGCCTGCAATCGCTGTGCGGTGTCGGCAACAGGGTTCTGCATCGAATCGAGTCGCATTTCAATGTTCACCTGCTTGGCCAGCCAGGCAACTGGCATATCGAGGGTGAGCAGGCGGCCAAGGCGGCCGAGGCCCTGCAAGCCCTGGCATTGCAGGCGACCGACTCCGGCATTGAGGATGTGTTCCTGGAGGGGCTATTGCGGGATTTCCGCTCCTCTCCTCCGAAGGAAGCCAGGGACAAGCCAGCCAGGCCCGCTATTGTGGCTGGCCGCAGAAAGATCTCGGCCAAGACGAGTAACCAGCAGCGCTATCTGCAAACCATTCAGGATTGCGTATTGACCCTGTCGGTAGGACCGGCCGGAACAGGCAAAACTTACCTGGCGGTTGCGGCCGCCGTTATGGCCCTTCAGACCAATCAGGTGGAACGGATTATTCTGACCCGCCCGGCGGTCGAGGCGGGCGAGCGGCTGGGTTTTTTGCCCGGCGACATGCAACAGAAGGTCGATCCCTATTTGCGCCCCTTATTCGATGCGCTTGGCGATATGCTGGGCATGACGCAGCTATCTGCTTATATGGAGGCTGGGCGGATCGAGGTTGCGCCGCTGGCGTATATGCGCGGCCGCACGCTCAATGATTCCTTTGTCATCCTGGACGAGGCGCAGAACACTACCCGCGCCCAGATGAAGATGTTTCTCACGCGCCTGGGTTTTGCCTCCAGGATGGTGGTAACCGGCGATATCACCCAGATTGATCTCGGCAATGAAGGCGATAGCGGCTTGCTGCATAGCCTGTATGTGCTGGACGGGGTGAAGGATGTGGGCATATGCCGCCTGACGGGCAATGACGTGGTGCGCCATCCCCTCGTGGAGCGCATTGTCACAGCCTATGAGCGCGCAGAAGCAGGCAATGGCGATTGATATGATGGTGGACGAGGGCGTTGCAGGGGCCGAGTTGCCAGCAAAGCAGCAGCTTGCCGCCGCGGTGACGGCGGCGTGCCAGGCGGCCGGCTTTGGCGGTGCAGGCGATATTTGCCTGCGATTCAGCTCCGATGAGGCCATACGCGAGGCCAACAGGCGCTGGCGTGGAAAAGACGCCGTCACCGATGTGTTGTCCTTCCCGATGCAGGAGCCGCCCTACCGTTGCAACGAATTCCTGGGCGATATCATGATGGCCTGGCCACGCCTGCGCCGCGATGCTATCGAGCTGGACGTGCCGCCGCAGGCGCATGCCTGCCATCTGACAATCCACGGGGTGCTGCATTTGCTGGGGCACACGCATGACGATGATGCGGGCGCCGCGCGCATGCAGGCATGTGAGCGCCGTGCCATGCGCGAGCTAGGGCTGCATGATCCTTACGGCGATGAATATCGCGATGAATGAAACTCAGGGAAACACGCAATTGAGCCGCTGGCGCCGCTGGTTGCTTGAGCGGCTGCGCCCCGGCCGCAGCGAGGAGGAGCTGTCGGAGCTGGTAACCAAGGCGCCCAGCATCACCTCCGATGAGCACCGTGGTATGCTGCAAAAGCTGGTCGGTTTTGGCGAAACCAGGGTGAGGGAAATCATGGTGCCACGCGCCGACATCAAGGCCGTGGATATGAGCATGGACCTTGAAGCCGTGGCCGAAGCCTTCGCCGAAAGCGGTTTTTCTCGTCTGCCCGTGTTTAGCGATAGCCTCGACAATATCCAGGGGATTGCCTATGCCAAGGATGTGTTCATCGCCAGCCGTAAAAATGCGTCGGAGCAACTGACTGGGATGTTGCGACCCAGCCTGATGGTGCCCGAATCGCAAATGGCCCTGCGCCTGCTGTCGCTCATGAAGGATAAAGGCAGCCACATCGCGATCGTGCGTGACGAATACGGCGATACTTCCGGTCTCGTCACGCTATCCGACCTGCTGGCTGAAATCGTCGGTGATATCGAGGATGCGGATGATCAGGAAAATGACGAGTGCAAGCTCCTGAAGGATGGAAGCCTCATGGTTCAGGCGCGCTTGCACGTCGAGGATCTGGAAGAAATTCTGGGACTGGAGCTTCCCGAAGGCGATTTCGATACGGTGGGAGGGCTGATTCTCAGTCATTTGGGCCGCATCCCCAGCCAGGGCGAGCGCCTGGAGGTTGGTGATTTGCGCGTCCATATCGTAGAGGCCGAGCCGCGGCGCTTACTCAAGGTGCGTATCGAGGCGCCGGATGCAGCCAACATCAGCTGAGGGGCAGCAGGCAGGTCAAGGCGCGCGAGTCCGGATATTGGCCCCGGCTTTTGTGTTCGGGGCGTGCATGCCGTTTGCTTTTTCCCCCTACGACCATAAATGGCTTGCCATCGTGGCGCTTGCCGGCTGGCTTTATCTGCTTTGGCGCGGCCCTGCATGGTGGGTAGGTTATGCCTTTGGCCTGGGCTGGTTCGGGGTGGGAGCATGGTGGCTTGCCCCCACCTTTCACACCTATGGCCCTGTTGCTTGGCCGTTGGCTATTGCGGCCGTGCTACTCGTTGGCGCCGTGCTGGCGTTGTTTCCCGCCTTGGTTGCCTGGGTAACGCGCGGCCTTTGCCGCCGTGAGCCGGAGCTGTTGCTGGTGTTCCCATGTGTGTTCGTGCTGGAGGAATGGTTACGCGGCTGTCTATTGACCGGCCTGCCGTGGACCTCGCTGGGCAATCTCCTGCTCGACACCCCGGCGGTGGGTTGGGCGACTTATGCCGGCGTCTATGGCATGGCGGCCCTGCCTGCGGCCATGGCGGCCACGGCGTTCTTGCTTTCGCGACGCCCAGCTCGTTTGTTCGGCGCAGCCGGCGCAGCCGCCTGTGTGGCGGCGGTGTTTCTTGCCCCTCCGCCCTTTAAGGCCGACGGCAGGGTTGCCACCGTCGCCCTGGTGCAGGCCAATATTGCCCAGGATGTGAAATGGGATGCTTCTTTCCTGCTTGAAACCATGCGGCGCTACCAGCGCGCATCGGCGGCGGCCACGGCTGACGTGCTGGTCTGGCCGGAGGCGGCCGTGCCGATGTTTCTATCCATGGCTCCCGACTGGGATCGCTGGTTAAGCAGTAAGGTGCGTGCCTGGAACGTGCCGCTGATCTTTGGCGGCATCCAGCGCGAGCCGGACTCCAGGGCCGCCCATAATGGCATTTTTCTAGAGCGGCCTGGGGATTCTAAACGTCAGTTCGTCGCCAAGCAGCATCTGGTGCCATTTGGCGAGTATGTTCCCTCGTGGCTGCCCTTTATCCGTAGCCTGGCACCGGGCATAGGCGATTGGCAGCCGTCTTTTGACGCCGGCATTTTGTCTGATGGCGAACGCCGCTATGGTTCGCTGGTGTGCTATGAAGCGATCTTTCCGGAAATCGCGGTCGCGCGTGTGCGGGCTGGGGCCGAGGTGCTGGTGAATGTCACCAACGATGCCTGGTATGGCGAATCGCCGGCTGCATGGCAGCATTTGCAGTCCGCCCGCATGCGGGCCGTGGAAACAGGACGCTTTATGCTGCGCGCAGCCAACACGGGGATTACAGCCATTATCGCCCCGGATGGCCGCATCACCCAGAGCACGCCGTGGTTTGGCGAATCCGTCGTGCAAGGTACGTTCACCACCTCCAGCGCAGTGACGCCGTTTGTGCGTTGGGGCAATGCCATCCTGCTTGTTTTTGTCCTGCCGCTGGCAATGATGGGGGTTTTTCTCTGGCGCGGGGGCAGGTCTTGATCTCCCCGGTCTGCGTGCTGGGCGCTGGCTCATGGGGCACGGCGCTGGCCATCGTACTGGCGCGCCATGGCACGCCCGTGGTGTTGTTGGCGAGCACTCAGGAAAAGGCCAGGCATATGCAGGCTGCACGTGAGAATAGCGATTATCTTCCAGGCATTGAGCTGCCCGAGAGCCTTAGGGCCAGTGCTGACCCAGATGAAGCCACGGGAGCGGCCGCTCTGGTCGTGGCGCTGCCCTGCAAGGCGTTTGAGAGCGTGCTGCCTGTGTTTTCCGAGCATCATCCACGGTTGGTGATCGGTGCCAGCAAGGGCATTCATCCCGGCACCCTGGAGCGCCCTGATCAACTGCTTGCCAGGCTTATGGGTGGCGCGAATATTGCCCTGCTCTCCGGCCCCTCCTTTGCGTCCGAAGTAGCCCGAGGTTTGCCCACCGCCATCACCATGGCCGCCGCTGATGAAGGCATTGCACGGGAGGCCGCATCCCTATTTAGCGATTCCAGTTTCCGCGTGTACACATCCAGCGACGTGACAGGCGTGGCCCTTGGCGGGGCGCTGAAGAATGTCATTGCCATAGCGGCTGGCATCGCCGTCGGACTGGAGCTGGGTCACAATGCTTCGGCTGCCCTGGTAACGCGTGGCCTGGCCGAAATATGCCGTCTGGCGGAAGCCGAAGGAGCGAAACGCGAAACCCTGATGGGCCTGTCGGGGCTGGGTGATCTCGTACTGACCTGCACGGGTTCGTTATCGCGCAATCGAAAGCTGGGCGCGGCCCTGGCTAACGGCGTGGACCTTCCTTCGGCGCAGGCACAGTTGGGGCAGGTAGCGGAGGGCGTGCGCACGGCTCAGGCGGCCAGCCGCATGGCAGATTCACATTGCGTAGATGCGCCCATTATCAACGCCGTGAACGACGTGATTGAGGGCCGGCTTTCAGCACTCGAGGCTGTACATCATCTGATGGTTCGGCCGGGCCGATCGGAAACTTAGGGAGAGTCTGAAAATGACCATCCTTGGAATTTTCTTGGACGGAAAGCAAAAGCGTTATTTTGCTTTCCTCACAGAATCGCTCGCTATCGCGATCCCTTCTGGCGGCACATCCATATGCCGCGCGGAACCTCAGATATTTCCAGAGGTTACTCAGGGCCTGTTAACACTAATTGGGCACCTATCGTTGCGCCCCAAATGGAGCCAGGCAAGGCGCAGGAGGAATGTTTGGTGGTTCCAAATAACCGACGAGCAACGCCGCATGGCTTCATTTGGGGCGCAACCCTGCGGGACAGGGCCTTTTTGAACACTCCGGCGTTGCTTCTCGCGGATGTGCAGCGAGCACATGCCACTCGAAGCGCCTTGGGTTGCATCAAAAATGCCCACGTCGATAAGCTCCGAATTAGTGTTAACAGGCCCTAGTTTGAGCGAAGAAGATAAGACCTTTCTGGACGCCATGGGCGATATCAAGAAGTTACCCGCTTCGGGACATGTCGAGCCCGAACAAAAAAGGCTCCGGCCCCGCCTGCAAAAGTCCGGCGGCAGATCGATGCTGTTACCGATAGATCATGGCGGACCGGAACCCGGCGAGTCGCCCTGGGTGCTGGCGGCCAACGGCGTGTCGGCGGATATGCTCAGACGTTTGTCGGGTGGAAAGATCGACGCCAACGCCGAGCTGGACCTGCACGGCATGACGCGCGGTGATGCCTTGGACGCCCTGGATGATTTTGTCGGCAATGCCCTGAGCGAGGGAATGAGGGTGCTGGGCATCGTCCATGGCCGCGGGCTGCATTCCAGCAGCGATGGCCCGGTGCTCAAGCAGGCGGCGTATGACTGGCTGCGCAATGGGTCGCTGGCCGGCCACGTGCTGGCGGTCGTTCCCCATCCCAGGAGCGGCGGCGGTTCCTGCCTTGTCTTGCTGCGGCGGTTGCGCGCCTCCAGGGATTAAGGGCTAAAACAACTCCACATCACCGGAATCAATCAGCTGGGTCGGATCGACACCCATGTCCGTCATAAGCTTGAATGCCAGCACGGCAAGAATGGCCATCGATATGCCCATGACGATCAGCGGACCCAGAATAATCAGCAGCGCGCTGCCGCCGCCGACCCGGGCATGTGAAACCAGGCCCTGCCAGTTGAGATACAGGTTCCACAGGCTGGACAGCATGCCGATGATCGGCAGCCAGCTGAAAACCAGCGGAACCGAGCCGTAGGCACAGATCTGGAAGGCATTGATGGTCGATAGCTGGGTTTTGCAGAACACCCGGCAGGCCCAGCCGAGATACCAGGCCCACATCCAGGTGGTGATCAGCCCCAAGACAATCGCCACGGGAAAGATGACGGGAAGCAGCACCAGTCCGCTCATCAGGCTGAGGCCAATGGCAAGAACCACGAGCACGATGGTGAGAAAGGTCAGACTGTTGCGGTAAGCATCCGCCGGCGGCATGTCGGCAAAGAAGCCCTGGGGCGCGGTGATGATGTACTTTACCGACGACACCAGGGTGTCGCCTATGCGATCGCTGTCAAAATAGACGGGCACGTAACTCTCCTGCTTGTAGTGAAGCTTAGACAATCGAAGTATCCAAACCCATCATCACTCCTTGCGCAAGCTCGACGCGGCGGCATGGCCGTGACTATACTGGTGACATGCTCTTGAAAGTGATTGCGGCGTTAGCGCTTGTATGCTTCGCGAGCCCCTCATTTGCGGCTGACTCGTCGGCGCTGCCGCCGCCCACCTCCGTGCAGGATGCTCCCGAGGCGGTGGAGACGGTTCCGTCAAAATCTCCGCGCACCGGCGGGGCTGCTTCCGGTCCTGAGAATACTGGCGACGTGGAGTTGCGCGTATACCGGCGCGATGACGGTTCGATCGTCGAGGAGCATGCCTTGCACGGCCGCGTTTACATGATCCGCGTGCAACCGGCGGGCAATCTGCCCGCCTACTACCTCTATGACAGCGACGGCGATGGCAGCTTCGAACGCCGCCTGCCCGGCGACTACAAAAACATCTCGCCACCCATGTGGGTGATCAAGCGCTTCTGATACCGCCCCGGCTCATTTTAATCACCGATCGCACGCGCCTGCCCGGCGAGCGTTTTTTTGAAGTTGTCGATGCCGCACTCGGCGCTGGCGTAGATGCAGTCTTGTTGCGCGAACCGCAGCTGGATAGCGCCAAGCTGTTGGCCCTGGCCAGCCGCCTGCGGTTATTGACCCGTGAGCATCAGGCCCGTTTGCTGGTGCACACCCAGGCTGATGTGGCCCGCGCCGTGAATGCAGATGGCGTGCATGTATCCGCCGCCGCCATTGCCGAGATTCCGGCCATGCGCAATTGGCTGGGCGATGCTCAAATGTCTTTTTCCGCATCATGTCACGGTCTTGCAGAGTTGCGGCTGGCCTATGGTCAGCAGGCCGACTTTGCCATGCTTTCGCCCGTGTTTCCCACCAACAGCCATCCGGGCAAGCCTCATCTCGGTGTGGATCGATTCAAGAAAATCGCAGCCCAAAGCCCCCTGCCGGTTGTGGCCCTGGGTGGTATCACGCCCGCAAATCGCACAGAGCTGGGCGATTATCCGGTGGCGGCCATTAGCGCCATTCTGGATGCTGATGATCCCGCCGTGACGGCCGGGGAATTGGGCGCGGTAGCAACGCGTGGTGTGAATGCAACACTTTTGGGAAGCGCTGATGTGTAAGGCTTAACTTATTGGATGTGTTGAATGTCTCCTTTCGGCAGTCGAAAGGAGACGTTCGCCCAGCGTCCGTTTTCGGGCAATAACACTCATCAATCAATGTGAAATCAATCGAGTCTGACACCATTGGAATTCCGGGTCTTAAAAAAACTAGTCAAATTTAGGTAGTGGCTCAGTTTGAATTTATGCCATCCTGTCATGCTTGACCGCTTATGCTATACTTCCAACATGGGAAACCCAAAGAGGCCAAGAGATACGAATTTGCTTGCAAAAGCCATAGTTGACATTTCAACAGGCGAAGCTGAAGACAATAGCGTAGATAACGGAAAGAATCCCGCTGCTGTAGCTTTGGGGCGTCTTGGTGGGCGGAAAGGTGGAATGGCGAGGGCGAAAAAGCTCTCGTCTGAACAAAGAAGTATGATTGCAAAAAAGGCTGCGGAGGCAAGATGGCGGAAGAAGTAAATGAACGCGATATAGATGAGATTGCAAATGCTGTAGGTAAGTCACACAACGCCGATGTAATTTTTTACAACGGTGGTATTAATCGTCCATGCGATCAGACTATTATCGATGCGTGCATACGCCGTAGACGTCACGAAAATGTACTTTTTATTCTAATTACCAGTGGTGGAGACGCAGATGCTGCGTATCGCATAGCCAAGTGTCTTCAATCAAAGTATGAAAAGTTTATTTTATATGTACCAGGATATTGCAAGAGCGCTGGAACCTTAATCGTCTTAGGCGCAAACGAGTTAATATTTTCTGACCATGGTGAACTTGGCCCTCTAGACGTTCAGATGAGCAAGGAAGACGACCTGTTCCAATTGCAATCAGGCTTCACTGTAATGGATGCCTTAACAGCCTTACAGGACAAGGCATTTCTATCGTTTGAGAACGCTTTTTTGGAGATTGAAAAACGAAGCGAGGGGGCTATTACTGTAAAAACTGCTGGAGAGATAGCAACCAACTTGGCAACAGGATTGTTTTCAAATTTGTTTGGTCAGGTTGACCCTTTGCATGTTGGCGAGTCAATGCGAGCACTTTCAATTGCAGAGGCATATGGGCGAAGGCTTCAACTATATAGCGGAAACTGGGGGGATCATACTTTACAGACCTTGTTATCTGGATATCCTTCACATGGGTTTGTTATTGATCGTGAAGAGGCTGTGGGCTTATTCACCCATATTCGTGAGCCAATTGGAGACGAGATATTATTAGCAGAAAAATTAGCCGATAATGCTAGAAGGCCAAGATCTCATCTGAAAGAAGCAACTATTAAATTTATGAATGAAGAAAAACAAAAAGAGCAACCTAGCGTGAGAGCAGTACAGAGGAGCACAGATAATGAAGCAAACTCACCCAGTTGATCGCCTCTATAGCATATCGATGCTAGACTTGTTGAGGAGAAAGGAAGACACCCTAAGAGGCGGACTAGAACAATCCTCGGAGCCTGAGATAGAGTATCCATCAGAATGTAGAGCTGAGAAGCACAACAAAGAATCTGAATCTGCCACTCCATAGTTAAAACTGAACATAATGCTTGACCGCTCTAGCTTATCTGGGTATCATATGACCCATGAACAAGCTATCCGTAAAAGAAAGAGCAAAAATCCTCCACATGCTTGTCGAGGGGAATTCGCTTAGAGCTACGGCAAGGATGGCAGATGTAAGCCGGAACACTGTCGATAAGCTTCTTAGGGACGTTGGTGTGGCTTGTCTATCTTATCAGGACGAGCACCTGCGAAACTTGCCGTGTAAGCGTATTCAATGCGATGAAATATGGTCTTTCGTTTACGCCAAGCAAAAGAACATACCGCAAGAGTTAGAAGATCATTTCGGCGTTGGTGATGTGTGGACGTGGGTCGCTATGTGCGCTGATACGAAGATTGTCCCTTGCTGGCATGTAGACAACCGTGGTGCGGATGCCGCCAAGAGCTTTATTGATGATCTGGCTGGCCGCCTTGCCAACCGCGTACAGCTAACCACAGATGGCCACAGGGTATACGCAGATGCAGTAGAAGGTGCTTTTGGAGCGGATGTGGACTATGCCATGCTAATCAAATTATATGGCGGAGATCGTGAAAATGAAAAACGCTACAGTCCAGCAGCTTATGAAGGGGCCAAAAAGCAGGTCATGACCGGAAGCCCCGAAGAAAGCCATATCTCCACTAGCTACATTGAGCGCCAAAACCTAACCATGCGTATGAGCATGCGCCGGTTTACTAGGCTCACCAACGGATTTAGCAAGAAGCTAGAGAACCACATGCATGCAATTTCTCTTCACTATATGTATTACAACTTTGGGCGAATTCATAAGAGTTTGCAGGTCAGCCCGGCTATGGAAGCTGGGGTAACAGACCATCTGTGGACTCTGGAAGAAATTGCTAGCCTTGTTCCAGATGAACAACCAAAGAAACGAGGCCCTTACAAAAAGAAGATTTCAAACTGAGCCACTACCCAAATTTAGTGAGTTTTGCCATTGGCCAAGAAATCCTTGGAGTCCTTTTTGGACTTCTTCGCAGCCTTCTTTTCTTTTGGAGTCATGGCCGGCTTTTTCTTACTATCTTTTTTATTTTTTTGTTCTTTACTCATGTTTTTCGCTCCTAACTAGTTAGTGGGTAATCTTCAGGTCAATCATTACAGCCCCATCCAACTGAGCCTGGTCAATGATTTAATAGGTACTGAATTGGCCTGTCCCTCATCATCGACCCAGTTCATTAAACGGCCAAGTGTGATCAAACTTCCCATTTGATAATGAATGTAGTCCAAATATTGCGGATTAGTAATGCCCGCGTTGGGGTGCTATCGGCCAAAAGCGAGCATAACGCCTAAATACGTCGCGCGTCTTTTATGGCTTCTACTTCCATTTGAACCCTGCTTTCAATTCAGTGTTATCGCAATATTTAAGCTGCATACCTTTTAGAAAGGTACGTAAAACCTGATCTTTACAGTCACGGTAGTGTTTATGATCTGGCTTACGGAAAAACGCACTTAATTCGTGCTTACTCAGGCAAAAACCAGCCAAACCCATAATCTCCAATACATCTTCGGCTTTCAAGTTTAATGCGATTTTTAATTTCATGAAAATGATATTGTTAGTTAATCGCTTCTCTGGCTCGGGCTGTGCCCCTTCTTTTCTGCCTCGTTTATCGTTAATCAAACCGTTTAGGAAAATCGCCAGCTGAGTGTCGCTGCATTTCTGATACTCGGGATCATCATCTTTTTTTAACCAATCACTGATTTGCCCTCGTGTTACCTGATGATCAGCCAAGCCAAATACAGCAATCATTTTCGAATCATCAAAATCGAAGACATAGCGGATACGGCGCAAGATATCGTTATTAGTCATAAGTATGCCCCGATTCAAACTGCACCTGTGTCATAACAACGCTCTGCTTGGTTACGTTGGAAACTTTAAGCAATTGTTCAACTTTCTTTATAAGCTCGGTTTGTTGTGTATTCAAATTGCATTTATTTTGTCCCTCATTTGAAACATAGCTTAGGAAATAAGTGTACTCGATATTCCACCTATTACTTTCCTACATATATAGATGCCGGGCTTTCATATCTTGATATTGCGTCCTCAGAATTGCCAGTCAGTTCCGGGCAATCACTCGGGCAAATGCTGTTCGGCCGAAGCGTCGTCAGCGACCGGTTCTGGCGACTCTTCGCTGTCCGTTTCGCTCCGCTTCTCCAGCTTGCGCAGACGTTTTTCTTCCGCCTTCTTCTGTTTGGCGAGTTCTTTCTGACGTTTCTCGAATTTGAAATGCGGCCTGGCCAACGGGACACCTCTGATTGTGACATGTGCCCGGCCAACGCAAGCGGGATCGCCGCGGCTGATGCCGTTGAAACGGACAAAGGCCCATACTGCCAATCTTTCGCGCTGCCGTCCCGGAAATAGTCGCCACGGGCGAGTCGAAGTCGCCTGCCAACCTGGCTGCACTGAAAGGTGCGCCCTTCGATAGTTGAACGCCGATCCGCCACTCCTCATAGTTGCCGTTCTCCAGCGCCGTTTGAAAACCGAGGCCAAGACCGGGGTGTTTATTCGCAATGACTGCTTACGTCCGGGGAGCGGAGACTCGATGGTAGTGGAAGAAACAGGCAAACTATCCACGGAAGTGATCATCTACACCTACAACAGATGTCGTGCAGATGTATGGCGGGAGGGGATGCTGGGCAAGCTTCAGTGCTTCTCCAACCCGGGCATCTTCAACGTGGATGATGCCGGGGTTGCTGTGCTGGCCAGATTCAACCACCGAACCATGCAGAGCAGCAAGCGCTGATGTCTGCCCGTATCGATAAATGGTTGTGGGCGGCACGCTTTTTCAAAACGCGCGGGCTGGCCACCGAGATGGTCAACGGCGGACATGTACAGCTGAACGGCAAACGCATCAAAGCATCCAAAACGGTTCAGAGCGGTGATGAACTGAGCATTGTCCGCGGTCAGGAGCGGTTCATCGTCACGGTGGTCGGATTGGCCGAAAAACGTGGTTCTGCCACCGTGGCACAAAGCCTGTATCACGAGTCCGATCAGAGCATAGCGGCACGGGAGAAACAGCGCCAATTACGAAAATTTAAAGCGGCTTCCGCCCCTTCCCCTGATCAACGGCCGGATAAAAAGGCCCGCAGACAGATTATCAAGTTCAGGAGAAGAGAGGGCTAAGACTCAGCAATCACGCCTGCTTCAGTGATGGGTCAAACTGCTGATTGAGATAGGCGATAATATCTTTGGATTCATACAACCAGGTTGTTATATCGCCATCGTCAATGCGCAGGCACGGCACTTTGATTTGACCACCTTCCTGCTCCAGTGCGTTGCGATGTTCCCCGCCACGAACCTGGGCATCACGATATTCAATGGGAATATTCAAACGATGAATTGCGCGACGGGTTTTGATACAGAATGGACAGGTAAAAAATTGATACACCGACATCGCCGCTACTTTTCTGTTCACTTCGAGTTGCGCATCAGAACCGCGTTTTGTTTTGCGAGAGTTGGTTAAAAAACTGATCAAAACCATCAGTCTGCCCACACCTTCACGTACAATCTTTAGTAGAACAGCTTTAAGCATGATGAAACCTCGGTGGGTGTTATTTTTCGCGAAAGATAACAGCGGAGCTGTTTATTAAAGCCCCTCAAAAATTAAGCCCTATTGCTTCTGCCCATCATTATTAAGCCCACATGATATTTCACCCCGCGAGCATTTAATATTTACTATGTCAGGTTCAGTGTTACGCATGCATACAGGACCATTTGGGGTAATAAAATGAACGATGTCGAAGCCATTCAGCATCTGCAGAAGTCAGATCAGTACCGGGTGATTCAGTGTCTGAATCCTCCGGCGCGCTACTGGCAGGGGGAACCGACGACTGCCCGCATCGGGCTGGTGATTGATGCTGAAGCGACAGGGCTGGATGCAGTCAGCGATAAAATCATCGAGCTGGGATTAATCGCCTTCGAATATGATGCGGGCTCCGGCCTGATTTATCGAATTTTGCATACGTATAAAGCCTTTGAAGACCCCGGCGAGCCGCTGCAGGATATCGTCAAGCAGATCACCGGCATCAGCGATGAGATGGTGGCCGGCCAGCACCTGGACGATAATGAAATCAATGCCTGGCTGGAAAAAGCGGACCTGATCATTGCCCACAATGCGGCCTTTGACCGCCAGATGTTGGAGCGGCGGCTGCCCGTGAGTCGCAAAGCCAACTGGGCCTGCACCTTCAATGACATTGCATGGCAGGATGAAGATATCTCCAGCCTCAAACTCGATTACATTGCCTACAGGCTGGGGTTTTTCTTCGATGGGCACCGGGCGGTCAATGACGCCCAGGCCACGCTGCATCTGTTGACCAAAGCCCTGCCTTGTTCGGGCAAACTGGCCATGGCCACGCTGCTGGCTCGCGCCCGGGAAAAAAGCCGGCGTTTTTTTGCCCTGCGCGCGCCCTTTGAAAAAAAGGACGAACTAAAGGCACACGGCTATCGATGGCTGCCTGATTTTTCCTACAGCGATCAATATGGCAAACAGAAGAAAGGCGTGTGGAGCATATCCGTGTGTGAAGCTGAGATAGAATCCGAGCAGCAATGGCTCTGTGAAAGCATCTATGAGGGAAAAGCGCCGCAATTCACCTTTAAGGATGTCACGGCCACAGACCGTTACTCGGTCAGGGAATTCCAGGCCGAGGCATGCTGAAAACCTTGACGATACGCCGCCTTGCCGATGATGAAATCGACATGCATGCCGGGTTCGGGTCAAGCCGAGGCTGGCTGTTCCTCCTCCAATTTCTCGCAAGCTAGCATCCACGCTTTCTCGGTTTCGCCCAGGCCCTTGTGCAGTTGGGCAAGCTCAAGTTTGAGTGTTTTCAAGCGCGCCTTATTGGCGTCGTCATAGATCGCCTTATCGGCCAGAGCTGCCGTCAGCTCATCTTTTTGACGGTGGAGTTTCTCCAGCTCGGTTTCCAGTTTTTTCACCCTGTTGCGCAGCGGTTGTAGCCGTTTACGGCGTTCGGCCTCCAGGCGGCGCTGCTCTTTGCGGTCACGCTTCTCAGGCTTAACTTTCACCGACTCGGTATCGCGCTCTTTCCGCTGATCGGCCAGCCATTTGCCGTAATCGTCCAGGTCGCCGTTGAAGGGTTCCACCGTGCCGCCCGCGACCAGCAGCAATGCGTCGCAGACGGTGCGCAGAAGATGACGATCATGAGATACCAGCACCATCGCGCCCTCAAACGCCTGCAGGGCCATGGTCAGGGCAAGACGCATATCGAGATCAAGGTGGTTGGTCGGCTCATCGAGCAGTAGAAGATTGGGCTGCCGGTAGACGAGCAAGGCCAGAACCAGGCGCGCCTTTTCCCCGCCGGAGAGGGGGGCGACGGCGTTGGTGGCCATTTCACCCTTGAACGCGAAGCCGCCAAGATAGCTGCGTAGCTCTCTTTCACCCGCTGTTTGCGCCGATGCCTTGTGCCCGGTGGTCTTGGCATCGAGCATTTGCAGGTGCTGCAAGGGTGAGAGCTCATCATGCAACTGTTCCAGCTGATGCTGGGCAAAATAGCCGATACGCAGTTCCTTGGCGGCTTCGCACTTTCCTTTTAACGGAGCGATCTCTCCGGCAAGCAGTTTGATCAGGGTCGATTTGCCCGCGCCGTTGGCGCCGAGAAGACCGATGCGGTCGCCAGGGAGCAGTCCGAGACCGAGCTGCTTCAGGACGAGCTTATCGCCAGCTTTATCCTTATAGCCGCCATCGACCCTGTGCAGGCTCAGCAGCGGGTTGGGAATATGGCCGGGGTGCTCGAAGCTGAAATGAAAGGGTGAATCGACATGGGCAGGCGCGATCAGCTGCATGCGCTCCAGCGCCTTGATTCTACTCTGGGCTTGTTTCGCCTTCGTCGCCTTGGCGCGGAAGCGGTCTATAAAGCTTGTCATATGGGCGATTTCACGTTGCTGCTTGGCGTGGGCGGCCTGCTGTTGCGCCAGCTTTTCAGCGCGCACCTTCTCAAAAGCAGTGTAGTTGCCGGTGTAAAGGGTTATTCGTTCCTGTTCGAGGTGGGCTATGGTGCTGACGCAACGGTCGAGAAAGTCGCGGTCATGGGAGATCAGCAACAGAGCGCCCTGATATCGCCTCAGCCACGCCTCCAGCCAGATCACGGCATCCAGATCGAGATGATTGGTCGGCTCATCCAGCAGTAACAGATCGGATCGGCACATCAGCGCCTGCGCCAGATTCAGGCGCATGCGCCAGCCGCCGGAAAAGCTTGCGACGGCATTCTCATCTTCATCGATGCCAAAACCGAGCCCATGCATGAGGCGGGCGGCGCGGGCGCGGGCCGCATAACCGTCGATCTCATCCATGCGATGGTGAAGGCGGGCGATTTCAACGCCGTTTTCCTGCTGTTCCTCGCGTGCAAGCTCCTGTTGAATTTGATGCAGCTCTGCGTCGCCGCGCATGACATATTCGATGGCCGGGATCTGCTCGGCCGGCGTTTCCTGTGCGACGTGGGCGATGCGGGTGCGCGCGGCGATACGGAAGCTGCCGCGATCCTCTTCCAATTGCCCGCGGATCAGCGCGAAGAGGGAAGATTTACCGCTGCCGTTGGCACCGGCAATGCCGATCTTGTCGCCTGGGTGGATGGTAAAGCTGACATCGCTGAAGAGCAGGCGTTTGCCGCGGCGCAGGCTGAGCTGGTCGAAATAGAGCATGCCGCACTCTATGTGTTTTCCTGGCGGGCGAAACAGTGCCGCCCCATCTTTGTTACTGCTTCCTCGGACTGGCCTCTATCCAGTTTGGAGGGCATACCTCCTCGGGCTTAATTCCCCGACCAGTTCTGGAATACGTCCATGTGAAAACGCTGCCCCTGAAAATTCAGCACGATCCTCTCTTCTGCAATGGTCTCCAGTATCAGGCCAGGTGCAACCGCGCCGCCCTCGCGCACGCTACGGCCATTGATCAATGCCATGCGGGATGCAGGGTCGCTGTCATATATCTGCGCGGCGATGGCAATAGCGGGCAGTTGCCGCTGCACGGATGCAGGCAAGGCATGCACATTGGGGATCATCGGCTCGTCCACGGCTTCGGCAATGTTCTCGGACGTACCCTCGGCAGGGGCTTGCGGTGAAATTTCAATCCACTCGACAGGCTCTTCCAGCTCAGCTTGATCTGCTTCAGCGATTTCCGAAGTCCGGGAGGTCTCGGATGGTTGCGAAGCCTCAACCACAGGCTCTGGTTTCATCACCCGCGGCTCAGGGCTGACGACCGGTGGAGGAGAAGGAGCGGGCGCATTGGCAGCTTGCGCGCTCGGTTGGGGTTTCAGCCTGGCTGCTTTTTCCGGCTGATGCATTGGCGCTTCGCTCATGGCGACCAGGCTTGTTTGCGGCTCCGGCCACAGCAAGAAGCCAACACCGGCCATGGCCACGGCGATCAGCGTTGCGTAGGGCCAAACCCCGCGCTTGTCGGCTGCCGTTGCCGGGGCATGCATGGTCTGCACGCCGGGGATTGTTGTGCGTTGCCGGTCCTGGTCGGACTTTCTCAGGGCGTCGAGGATGAACGACATTTTATTCGCGGCCTGACGACAACAGCGGCACGTCGGCCTCAGACGCAGTGTTCAGGTGGATCAGGGTTTTGGCACCGACGATGCCGTCAGGCTTCAGGCCATGGGCATGCTGGAAATCCTGCACCTGGGCGATCAGACGCTGATCCATGCTCATCGCTTCCGCCGATCCCTCCTGGCGGCCATCGATGCGCGCCAGCTGCCTGCCCAGCCACTTTACCGATTCACCTGAGCTGCCTTCGTGCAAAGGGCTCTGGTAATGCGGCGGCAGCCGCCAGAGCATGGTGAAATCGCCTTGCCACCTGGCGGCCAGTTCCTGAATGCTGGCGGGATGCACGACGCCGCCCGCCTTCAGCCGTGCAACATCGGCATCCAGGCCGACCAGCGCTACGTAGTGTTCGCCATGTTCGCCATCCCACAGGCGCAGCAGGGCCGGCCGGTTCAACTGGCGCAATGCGCCGATGCTGCCCTTGTCAGCAAGACAGCCCAGGCCCCGGGTCTCGGCAAAGGCGCAGGGCTCACCATCACGGACAGGGTTGTAATCCAGCGCCCATTGCGAGAATAGCTCGCTGAAGGCGCGCGCCCGATCCAAACCGAGCGCATGATAGCGCGGCGGCGTTGGTGGGGGTTTGGCAAACGATGGGTTCGCTTCAATCTCCAATCTGGGCGTGTAGTGAAAATAGGCCGCCGCCAGCCCCGCACCGGCGACGAACATGATCATGGAAGTCATCGCCCAGGCTGGCCAGCGCCTGGCCTGCCTGGGAGTCTCGCCAAACACCTCGCGCGCGGCCCTGGCCACGGTGCCAGGGTCCACCATGCGTCTTTCCCGCGCGTAAGCGCCCAGCAGGGCGCGGTCGCACAGCACGTTGATCAGCCTGGGCGTGCCGTGGCTATGCTGGGCGACCTTGCCGATGGCGGCCGGGCTGAACAGGGATTGCGCCGACCCGGCCACGGCCAGCCGATGCGAGACATAGGACGCCACTTCATGGCGCGATAGCGGCGTGAGGTGGTAGCGGGCGGTGATGCGCTGGGCCAGCTGGCGCAGGTCCGAACGGGCCAGCATATCGTTGAGCTCCGGCTGGCCGAGCAGAATAATCTGCAACAGCTTCTTCTGGTTGGTTTCCAGGTTGGTCAGCAGGCGCAACTGCTCGAGCACCTCGGCGGAGAGGTTTTGCGCCTCGTCGATGATGAGCACCGTATGACGGCCTTTGGCATGGGCGTCGAGCAGATAGGCGTTGAGACAATCCACGAACATCTTAATGCTCTTGTTTCCGCTGGCATAAGCGATGTGCAACTCATCGCAAACCGTGGCCAATAGCTCCTCGACGGTCAGTTTCGGATTGAGAATCAGCGCCACATCGGTGGCGTCCGGCAATTGCTCCAGCAGGCAGCGGCATACCGTGGTCTTGCCCGTGCCCACTTCACCGGTAAGCACGATAAAACCGCCTTCATCGCCGACGCCGTAGATCAGGTGGGCCAATGCCTCCCGGTGGCGCTCGCTCATATACAGATAGCGCGGATCCGGGGCGATGGAAAACGGTGCCTCGTTTAAGCCAAAATAATCTTTATACATCGTTGATATGCATACTTTATGCGTTGACCCCTCAGGCGCATTGTCCGGCCTTAGGCCAGCTTAATCAACATAGCCGCGAACGCGTTTGAGCCATCCGGCGAGCCAGCGCTTCTCATACCGCGCTCTGGGAGCATTGCGAACGCGACGGGTCAATACGCGCTCGGCGGCGGCGGCGAAATCGTGCACAGCAGCGGCGCTCCGGCCTGAGTCGGGCATGGCTTCGAGCACCTGCAACAATCCCCAGCCACGGCCCTGGTAGCGCTCGCTGGTCAGCACGCCCTCGCCCTTGAAGTTGACGTAATCGATCAGGATGTACATGCCATTGCCATGCTGGGCAACGCGATAAAACTGGCTGCGTATGTGCTCTCGTGAGTCCGGCTCAGCCCGCGCCAGTATTCGCGGCAAAGCGCCCTCCATGCGCCTGGCCATAAACAGCGCCTGCGTTTTTTTGGTCCGCGCCAGGAACGCGCGTAGCTCAAGCATCCTGGGATTTTGCCGTGCGGCGATAAATTCGGAGCGCGAATCCCATGGCAGCCGCGGGTGGCGGGCATCAAGCCACGTTGGAAGTGCGATGCCCTGATGTCGCATGAACAGCAGCAGGCCCGGAAAGCTTTCGGCGAACGGGCCACGGCGGGCGGGGGGGTACCAGATGAAATGGCCGATGCCCATGGAGGCGAAATCTTCGCCCTCGTTCCATGATGTCAGGCACGCAGCTTTGCTAGCGCATTCGTTGGCGAAAATGCGCTCGCCGATTCGTTTCAACTCGTGATCGGGAATGTCCACGGCGGATGCCGCGCCCGCCATCATAGGTAGCCAGCACAGCAGGAGCGGCAGGTATTGAATGCGGCGGTTCAGAATGGCTAGGGCTGCGGCGCGAAATCGAGCGCCGCCGCATTGATGCAGTAGCGCAGGCCCGTGGGCTCGGGGCCGTCCTCGAACACATGCCCCAGGTGTCCCTCGCAGCGGGAGCACAGCACCTCGGTGCGGGTCGTGAAAAGCGATCGATCGGGTTTCGTCAGGATGCGGGAAGCATCGATGGGTTGCCAGTAGCTCGGCCAGCCGGTGCCGGAATCAAATTTTGAGTGCGAGCTGAACAACGCCTGGCCACAGCCGGCGCAGATGTAATCGCCCGTGGCCTTATGGTCGTGGTATGTGCCGCTAAAGGCGCGCTCGGTTCCTTTCTTGCGCAGGATGTGGAACTGCTCCGGCGTCAGCTGCTGACGCCACTCCGTTTCGCTTTTCACTACCTTTTCAGTCATGCCTGCATCCTCGGTCGATGTTCCTCGTAGCAAACAGCCGTGCGCCTATTCTAGCCGGTCGCACGGGCCGCGCATGAAATCCAAGTGAAAGCTACCACCCGCGCCGACGCAAAGCCCGGCAGCAATGCATCCACTGCCGCCTTGGGGGGGCGAAGCTGTATAGGACAACAAGGGAAGCTCTAGCGAAGCCATGCAGCCAGGCTCGCCAGCGCCAGATCTGACACCATGCGTCGGCGCTCAGCCTTGCCGAGCCTGCGCTTGCCGTCTTTTTTTGGGCCGGTCGGCAACAGGCCAAAATTGATATTCATCGGCTGAAAGTCCTCGATGCGCGTTTGCGAGATATGAGCCAGCAGTGCGCCATGGGCGGTATCGGCTGGCGGCACATCGGGCTCGCTACCCGCTGTCATATCAGCCAGAAAGCGGCCGGCCATCAGTCCCATGGCGGCGGACTCAACATAGCCTTCGACGCCGGTAATCTGGCCGGCAAACAGGATGCGGGGCTCCTTCTTCAGCCGTAACGCGCCGTCGAGCAGTGCCGGCGATTTGATGAAGGTGTTTCTATGGAGACTCCCCAATCGGAAGAATTCGGCCTGCTCCAGCCCAGGGATCATCGTGAACACGCGCTTCTGCTCGCCATAGGTCATTTTGGTCTGGAAGCCGACCATGTTCATTAGGCTGCCCATGCGATTGTCGCGCCGAAGCTGCACCACGGCATGGTGTTTTTCACCTGTAACGGGATGGTCGAGGCCGACCGGCTTCATCGGCCCGAAGCGCGGCGTATCCAATCCGCGATCGGCCATTTCCTCGATCGGCATACAGCCCTCGAAGAACGGAATGTCCTCGAAACCCTTGAAAGCCACCTTTTCCGCCGAGATAAGCTCGGCAATAAACGCCTTGTACTGCTCCTCGTTCATAGGGCAATTGAGATAATCGCCCGCCTCGCCCTCTTCGACATTCTTGTCGTAGCGGTTTTTCCAGAATGCAGCGTCCATGTTGATGGACTCGGCATCGAGGACCGGCGCAATGGCATCAAAAAAGCTTAAGTGCTCCTCGCCGGTGAGTTTGCGGATTTCGGCATACAGACCGTCGGAGGTCAAAGGCCCGGAAGCGATCAGTACCGGCCCCTCGCTGGGGATTGCGGTGACTTCGCCCTCGACGAGGTCAATCAATGGCTCGGCTCTGAGCGCTTCGGTAACAAGTCCCGCGAACTGCTCGCGGTCGACGGCCAGCGCTGTGCCGGCCGGAATCCGCGCCTCATCCCCGCAGCGCATGATGAGCGAATCCAGCCGGCGCATTTCCTCATGTAGCAAGCCGACCGCGTTTTCCAGGTGATCGGCGCGAAAGGTATTCGAGCACACCAACTCGGCGCACTGCCCTGTTTGATGCGCGGGTGTCATTTTCACCGGACGCATCTCGTGCAACCGCACACGCACGCCGCGCCGCGTCAGCTGCCATGCAGCTTCTGAGCCTGCCAGTCCGGCGCCAATGATCGTTACAGCTTGTTTGGAGGAGGAATCAGCCATGCCGCGACGCTAATGTCCCGCAGGGGATCAACCAAGCATTGTCATCGCCATATCACACAGCCCAGAGCAGAAATTATTAAACTGTCCCCTTAGTTAGGTCACAGATGGCAAGCATTTTATCCTTCCCGATGCCTAGGGTCTGGCGGGGGCCCTGACCTCAATCAGATTTCCGGTTCCTTCGTTCGTTCTGGAAATCGTATACCCTGGAACGGTTCGATCTGATCGATTCAAGCTCGCCGTGGCTGGTTGATATCCTGGCCATCAAACTGCTCGGGTAGCAGCCGACCATTACAATCGCCAGAGGTTTGTCACGGCGATAACGGATGGCATAGAGTCGCCGCATGAGCGAACGATACGACCTCGTGGTTATCGGCGGCGGCATTTCGGGGCTGGCGATGGCATATCAGGCCAAAGAGGCCGGTATGCGCGTCCTTGTCCTGGAGAAGGAGGCAACGACCGGGGGTTGTTTCAATTCGGTGGCTGTTGCAGGAGATGAACCCTTCTGGCTGGAGATGGGCACGCACACCTGCTTCAACTCCTATGGCCGTTTGCTGAAACTGCTCGACCGGCTCGGGTTGAAAGATGAGATGGCGCCCCGCCTTAAACTCTCCTACAAAATGCTTGTCGATGGTGAACTCTGTTCGATTCCGTCGCGTCTGAATTTCCTGGAGCTGTTCGCCAACGCATGGCGAATCTTCAAAGCGAACAAGGATGGCAAGTCGGTTGCCGACTATTACCGTCGCATCGTCGGTGAGAAGAACTACCGCAACGTCTTCCGGCACGCCTTCAATGCCGTGCTTTGCCAGCAGGCGGACGAAGTGCCGGCCGACATGCTTTTCCGTAAACGGCCGCGCGATAAAAGCGTGATGCGCAGTTATACCTTCGATGGCGGCCTTTCCCGCATCATTGCTTCGCTGGAGGAGCAGGTGGAATGCCGCAAGGGAGTCACGATCTCGAAGCTTTCCTATCTGGAAGAGCTGGGATTCTCCCTGACCACAGAAGAGGGTGTCGTGCATGCAAGCCGGCTGGTGGTGGCCACACCCGCGCCCGCGGCGTCCCGATTGCTGAAAGAGGCTTTTCCCGAGATTGCAGAACGGCTGGAGCGGGTGGCAGAGGTGGAGATCGAATCGGTCGGCGTTGTGGTGCGCAAGGAGCATCTGTCACTTGAGCCGGTGGCAGGCATCATCGCCGTCGATGGCGATTTCTATTCTGCCGTATCAAGGGATTATGTCGATCACCCGTCCCTGCGCGGCTTTGCCTTTCATTTCAAGCCGGGGCTTTTGAATGATGCGCAGAAAGTCGAGCGCATCTGTTCGCTGCTGAAGCTTGAGGCGTCACAGCTGGAAAACGTGATTCATAAAACCAACCGCCTTCCTGCTCCCGATATGGGACATCACCCCTTGATGGAGGAGGTAGATACTCTGCTTGAAGGGCAGCCGCTGGCGCTTGTTGGCAACTACTTCAACGGTGTGGCGGTCGAGGATTGTCTTGAGAGAGTGGAAAAGGAGATCACAAGACTTTTATAGTCTAACGTAAAGCTAAGGGGCGCCGCGCTTGAGCGCAGGGTTAGGTACCATTATTTGCCACCACGCGTTAAAGAAAAATAGCCTAATTGCTTACTACCCCAACCAAATTCGACATATTGCCCGCTTGCCTTCGAGTCAATCAGTTCGCCGCTAAGGTGCAGATAAGCGTCACATATTTCATTGCGGCCAATGATTAGTTTGTTTTTATTCAAATCGTAGGAAAGCGGTTCGTCAATTGGGAAAAATTGCTTACTCGATGTGTTATGTGAATCGACAACAATTTGCTTCCAATTACCTTCCAAACACGAATCTGCTTGATTTGCCGAAAAATGAATATTCATTGTGGTGATAACTTGATGCTGCAAATTTTCAATTTGTAACGTCCATGCTCCGAGCAATTTATCAGGAGCGCCTGTGCCGATTTCCACGCTTTGACCGACTGTTGAATTCTGAGCGTGCGCACAACTGATTAGTAAGCCAAGTACACAACCGAATAGAATCGAAATCTTCATAATGGTACCTAACGCCTTGCATAACCGGACGCAAAAGGCGAAGCGCAGCGTAGCTTTTTGCGGTCCGAGTTTATGCGATTGTTATGTGTTTTCACTGTTGTTCTCTAGCATTATTGCCGGTTTAATATCCAACAAAGGGGTGCCGTTAAGACAGTCCAGTCCTCGTACTGTAACCACGCCTTTTGCTATTGATTCAATAGGTAGAGTAGCGGCTACAATAGGATTGGGACGGTTTGGTGACCTGAGCGCGAAGGTACCAATTGGTTTTCCGTCAGTGTCAGATGGCAGTTCTATTTCATTTCTATCGGTATTTTCAAACCAATATAGAATTAGTATTTTCTGTTCTGGTTGTAGTCCGGTTAAACCATTTCTAAATTCTTCATCAAGCACTAATTGGCAAAGAGGGCCATTTAAATCAATGTTGTTTGGGCAATCCTCTATAACTTCATATGGAGTTTTGATATGCCCGATATATTTGAGTGTTGCATTCATTCGGTTGTTCTCTTATGACACATAACTAAGGAAATATGAGGACTCTGTATTCCACATATTTTCCTCCTATAGGTGGACACCTTTTCCACCATATTGCATATTAAAACCAAAATGGGGAATGAAAAAGCTAACCTCCGCGTCAGCTTGGCTTTTCGGCTGACAATACATTTGACACCATGCGCCCCATCGTCTGGCCATCGCTGCTCAGCTCATCAAGTTGTTCCTTGAACGCCTTTCGAAATTGGGCCTGCTTATTCTCGGTCAGCGCGCGAAGTTTTGGCCCGATGGGGGTCGAGTAGGCCACGTTAACAGCATGGGAGACTCCCTCGCTGACGGTGAGCGCAAGCTGATGCTGCCTGACGCGCACGTCGTCGAATCCGGCCGCCTCGAAATGCAGGCTCAGTTCCGACTCGGGCATGGAATCAAACGGGATTCGCATCATGTCCGATAACTCATCCTCCCCGACAGTATGAAGCGCATCGCAAATGCTTCCGAAAAACTCGCACTCCTCCACCGGACGCCACGTGCTCACGATAACCGTTCCGTGCTTGCGCATAACCCGGAACATCTCCCGCGCCGCGGCCGGCTTGTCCGGGAAAAACTGATACCCCTGCTGACAAACGACCACATCAACGGACTCACCTGGCAGGTTCAGAGGCTCAGCGGGCGACTCGATGAACTCGACCGGTGGGTTGGCGCCTGCACACCGTTGCCTGGCCAGCGTCAGCATTTCGCCATTGATGTCTGCCCCGATCACCTTACCGGTTGGCCCGACGTGCTTCGCTAGCCGTTGCGCCAGGACGCCGGTTCCCGTGGCCAGGTCGAGGACACACTGGCCTTGCCATTGCTTGAAATCGTCGACAAGTTGGGCCGCCCATGGATCGAAGAGAATTGGCACCAGGACAGCATCGTAGGCATCTGCCACCGACTGATCACCAAAGTTGAATTCAGATGGCTTTTCCATTTGTTCCTCCGCTGCACCTGGATACCGGATAATTGAAAAGCGACGTATAGATGCCCTCAATTTCCTTCATATTGCATGATAAAGCCAAAATGAGGAATGAAGAACAATCTCATCAACAGGCAGCCAACATGCGCCGACACGCCTGATTCGTCAAACATCAGTGTCTCGGTTTTGCTCTTGCTCCGGAGCCATCCAGCAACGCCTCAGGCTTGCGGATTCAAGAATCGTCTTCCATAGTCCTGCTATGCGATACCTGCTCATTCTTTCCCTTTTGTTTATCCCCCCGGCCTTGGCCGAGGAGCCTGCCGGCACGCGGGTATCTATCTCCGCCCAGGCCGAAGCGAGGGCGACGAACGACGAGGTGGTGGTGAGTTTCCGCATCATCGCCGAGGGGCCGCTGCCCAGACCGCTGCAACAGGAAGTCAACCGCATCAGCCAGGCCGTGGACAAGCGCCTGGCCTCCGAAAAGCTCAAATTGAAAACTACCGACCGGCGCATGGAGCCGCAGTGGGACCGCCAGCACAACCGCCGCATCGGCTGGCGTCTGGAGCAGACAGCCGAAGCGAAAAGCCAGGATCTGGATGTCGTGCCGGAATGGGTGCAGGCGATCGAGGAATTGGGTGTGCAGCTGCAGGGCGTTAGCTACCGCGTCAGCAGCAAAGCGTCTCGCGCCGTGCAGGATGAGTTGCGAAAGCAGGCGGTGGCTTCATTCCGCGCCAAGGCTGCGACCATGGCGAAAGCGCTGTCGGCGCCTTCCTACCGCGTCATATCATTGCAGACGGCGCAGGCGCAACCGGTGTATCCGGCCAGAGGTAGAATGGTGATGGGGATGGCCATGGAGGCAGCGGAACCGCCCGCCATGCAGGCGGGCGAAAGCAGGATCAGCGTCAGCGTTTCCGGTGAAATCGAGCTGCCGTTTAGGGATTTTCCGGCGAGATAGCCCCTTCCAGTTTCAGCAGTCTTTTCTTCCAGCTCAGCCCGCCGCCAAAACCACCCAGCCTGTGAGCAGCCACCACCCGGTGACAGGGAATGAGGATGGGCAGCGGGTTGGCACCCAAAGCCTGACCCACCGCGCGCGGACCGCTGGACAGCTTCTTGGCGATGTCTCCATAGGTGCGCACCTCTCCAAACGGAATATCCATCAGGGCATGGCGCAGGCGGTGCTGAAAGGGTGTGCGGGCCTTGGCCAGGAATGGCAGAACGGGCGTATCGAGGCCTGCGAAATAGCTGTCCAGCCATTGCGCCACGGGATGGGCCACCGGGCATGACGGCGCATCGCGGGCTTCGAAACTGATTTCATGGCACATGCCGCCGGAGAGAACCAGCGTGATCGGAGCCCAAGGTGTCTGATACGAAAATGGCTGTGGCGTTTCCGGCATACGGCTAGCATAGCAGCATGGACTGGGCATTGTTTTTCTCAGCGCTTGTGTCGGCCACGCTGTTTCCCGGCGGTTCCGAAGCGTTGCTGCTCTACCGCCTGAGCGAAGGGGCGAACCCCTACGCCCTGGTAGCTATCGCCACCGTCGGCAACGTGCTTGGCAGCCTGATCACCTACGGTATGGGACGGTTGGGCAACGAGGCCATACACCGCAAGTGGCTGAGGATTTCCGAGCAGCAGACCGTACGCGCCGAAAGAAGCTTCGAAAAATACGGCAGGCCATCCCTGCTACTGGCCTGGCTGCCCGTGGTTGGCGACCCGCTGTGCCTGGCCGCGGGACTCTTGCGCTGCTCCGTGATCAGCTTCCTGGCGCTGGTCGCCTTGGGAAAGTTCGGCCGCTACGCCTTTCTCGCCTGGGCTTTTGTCTGACGCTTAAGCGACGCGAAATTTAGCCAGCGAGGCGCGCGCATCGCCGCCGCTGATGTCCGGGATGATAGTCAATTCAAGCACGTTAACACCAGGGAGATCGACGCGGTGATCTTCTATTTCACTTGTTGCGCCCTCGGGGCTGAAGTTCCATTGTTGCCGCGCGATCTCGCGGAATGTCTTCCCGCCATCGGCGGACCAGCGCAGGTCGAACTCCTGCGTGCGCTCGGCGGCGGGCTCGACGAATTCAAGCCAGATCCGCTTAAGCCGCTGCGGCTGCAGGAAGACAAGCCGAATTACCTGTTCTCCGGGCTCCGCCGCGCGCCACCCTGGGCCATGATCGGGAAGCAGAGCGGACTCGATGTGATGTGCGGCATCCTCGGAGGTAATTTCCACCTCCGCCAGAGGCTCCAGGTCCAGCCAATTGCCATCGGGAAGCGAGGTGTCTTGCTGAACCGGCGTAATGATCCGTTTGCGCATATACGTTCTCCTTTGGGTTACCGTGCGCCCTCACGGGTCTTAGGTCAACCAAGCCCCGGCTTATGTGTTACTGACGGTTATTCAGGCAACTATTTTCAACCACAGCGGCAGCGTGAGCAGGGAAAGGCCGGTGGTGATGGTCACGGCCTCGGCATAAAGGCTCGAATCGAGCTTGAAGCGGTCGCAGATCACCAAGCCCAGCACCATGCAAGGCATCGCTCCCTCGATCACGCTGGGGGCGAGAAGTTTTTCCGGCATACCCACGCCGATGCAGGCGGCCCACACCACCAGCGGCATGAACAGCAGCTGGATGAGAATCACCGGCGCGAGTATGGGAACCCGGGACATCCATCCCGACTGCCATCTGAGTGCCATGCCAATGGACAGCAGCATCAGCGGCACGACCGCCGCGCCCAGCACGCCCAGGGTTCCGTCAAGCCAGTCCGGCATTGGCGCGCCAGATGCGCTCAGTATCAGTCCGCCCACCGCCGCCCACAGGGCAGGCACGCGCAACATCTCCACGCCTGGATGGGCGGCCTTGGCGGCACTGCCGTAATGGCCGGCCAGCATGATGCCGACGGTGAACAACAGCGGCGTGCTGGCGAACAGGTCATAGGGTATCGCCACCGTTTGCGCCCATTCACCGAAGGTTTGCGTCAGCACCGGCAGGCCCAGATAGGTGTAGTTGCCGAAGCCCGCCGCCAGCAGCATGGCCCCCGCCGCCTTTTTGCCGCCGAATTTCTTGCCGTCGCTGTAAATCAGGTAGGCGGCGAGCAGCGAGATGAGCACGCCGATGGCCGAGACGATGGGCACGCGCAAGGTGTTGAGGCTGATTTCCGTCTGCCACATGACATGCAGGACCAGGGCGGGCAAGAAAACCTCATAGACGGCGCGGGCCAGATGGCCGCGGATGGCGTCGGCCGGCCGCTGTCGCAGCATGGTGCGCCAGAATATGCCCAGCAGAATGATGGCGGCCATGCCAATGAGAATGGTCAACATGAGCTGAGCATAACTTAAGGAGATGCTGAAAAACTACGTCCTTGTAATATTTCAGCGAGCAAGGAAAAAGTGTCATTTTTCCTTTGCTTATAAAATCAACGACTTGCATCGATAATTTGACGGGCCATCCATGGACTGCGCGGATACTCCGGCTTTTTTCAGGGCATCCTTAATTGCTTGGCCGCTATCAGGATGGATGTGAAGGCGTTAAGATCACCGCGCAAGCCGCAGCAGCAGTTTGCGATTGACGGGGGTGTGACATCCAGGCTTTTGAAATCGTGCGGCAACGCAGCCGGCAAGGCTTTGCATGGCTTAAAGAGCATGACGAGATCTATCTGAGCCTGTTGGCCCTGGTTGTCGGCGTGCTGGCCGGGTATGCGGCCTTGATGTTGCGCTACGGCATCGAAGTGGTGGCCCAGCTTTGGACTGGCGAGCAAGCCTGGGAAGACGCGATTGGCGCCATTCCCTGGTATATCTACATCGTGGCACCCACCAGTGCCGGCCTTTTGGTCGGCCTGATCAATCACTACATGCTTCCGGGTGGCGAATTGCGCGGTGTGGCCGGCGTATTATCCGATCTGGTGGAACGCAATGCGCGCATCAATCCCAAACAATTGACCACCGAAACCATTGGCACCGCCCTAAGCGCCGGCAGTGGCGCCAGCCTCGGCCGCGAGGGCCCCACCGTGGCCCTGGGAGCGGTGATTTCATCCATGATTGGAAATCGGCTTGGCTTGCCAGAGCAACATATGCGGACCCTGATCGGTTGTGGCGTGGCCGGCGGCATCGCCGCCTCGTTTAACACCCCGATCGCCGGCGTGCTGTTCGCCCTGGAAGTGATCCTGGCCGACTATGCCATCGCCACCTTCTCGCCCATCGTGCTGTCGGCCGTGGTGGCCACGGTGATTACCCGCGCCGAGCTGGGCAATTACCCCGCGTTTACCATTCCCAACTATTCTCTGATCTCAGCCTGGGAAATTCCGGCTTATATCGGTATTGGCGCGATTTGCGGCCTGATATCGGTGGTGTTGATCAAATCACTGGGCCCGGCGCGCACGCTGTTTGCCTCCCTCGTCAAGGATCGCCGCTTTCGGCCGGCCTTTGCCGGCTTGCTCATCGGCCTGATCGGACTGGCTTTGCCACAGGTAATGTCCATCGGCTACGGCACGGTGGAATCAATGTTGCTGGAAGGCGTGGACCCGGTCATTATGGGCGCGACGCTGCCGCTTGCCGCGTTCCTGGCGATTGTTCTGATCGGCAAACTCCTGGCTACCGTCATTAGCTTTTCCGGTGGCTTTTCCGGTGGCCTGCTGGGGCCAACCCTGTTTCTGGGGGCGGCAGCAGGCGCATTGTTTGGCGGTATTGCCCACGACATCGCGCCGGCCTATTCGGAAAGCTATGGCGCTTATGCCCTTGTTGCCTGCGGTGCGCTGACCGCAGCCAGCCTGCAGGCGCCGATTACCATGATTCTCATGGTGTTCGAGCTTTCCGGCGATTATCACATCATGGTGCCGCTGATGGCGGCCTGTATCGTGGCCACGCTGGTCAAGCGCATGTTTGGGCGCGAGTCCGTATTCACCGAGTCGCTGGCCGAGCGCGGCATCGAGACATCGGGTGGGCTGGAGCGCGCTTGGATGCGTTCCGTGCGCGTCACGGAAATTCCCTGGCGCGCCATCCCCAGCGTGTTGGGCGCGGCCCGTCTGGAGGAATTGAAGCAGGTGTATGTGTCCAGCGGCAAAGGCTGCGTGCAGGTGGTCGACGACGACGGACTCATGCTCGGCATCGTCACCTTCGAGGATTTGCAATCCTGGATGCTGGACTCCAGCCTCGATCAGGTGGTGGTGGCGTCAGAAGTGTGCAACAGCAAGGTGCGGACGATTTCCGAGCACGGCAACCTGCTTGAGGCCATCCGCGTGCTCGACCATGAATCCTTTGAACAGCTGCCGGTGGTGGCCAGGGATAACCCGAAGAAGATGCTGGGCATCCTGTCTAGGAATGCCGTGTTTTCGACGTACCACAAATTGATCGTCAAGCGCGGCGAGAAGGGCTGATGGTGCAGCTCAATGACGCCCAGCAACAGGCCGTGTGCTCGGGCGACGGCCCGCAGCTGATTCTGGCCGGAGCTGGTTCTGGCAAGACGCGCACCATCGTTCACCGCATCGGCCATCTGATCAGCCAGCGGCACGTGCCGCCGCATCGCATCCTGACCGTAACCTTCACCAACAAGGCGGCCGCCGAGCTCAAAAACAGATTGAGCGAGCTTATCGGCGATGACGGTGGCGGTGTCGTATCCGGCACCTTTCATGCCATTTCCCTGCGCTTTCTGCGCCGCTATGCCGACCGCCTGGGCTATCCCAAGAGTTTCCAGGTGATCGACTCGGATGACCAGAAGATCCTGGCCAAGCGCCTGCTCAAGGCGCGCAATATCGACAAGGACAAGCTGCATCCGAATTATCTGCTGGGCTGGATCGAGCAATGCAAAAATGTCGGCATGACGCCCGCCGACGCCCCGAGCGAGCTATGGACGGGCGTGGACATGCGCGATCTGTATGCCGCCTATCAACAGGAGCTCATGCGCCTGGAGCGCATGGATTTTTCCGACCTCATCCTCAATACCGTGCGTCTGCTGCGCGAGCATGACGATATCGCCGCCTCCATGCGCGCCCGTTTCGATTATGTGCTGGTCGACGAATATCAGGACACCAACCCGGTGCAGCATCAGTGGCTGACGCTGTTGTGCCAGGATCACCGCAACCTTACCGTGGTCGGTGATGACGACCAGAGCATCTATGGCTGGCGCGGCGCGGATGTGCGCCACATTCTCGACTTTGAGCACACCTGGCAAGGGGCGGGCGTGCACCGCCTGGAGGAAAATTACCGTTCGACGTCGGCGATTTTAGAGCTTGCCAACGCCATCATCGCCGACAACCCCGAACGTCATGCCAAGCGCCTGGCCGCCACGCGGCATGCGGGTTACAGGCCCAAGTGGATCGTGTGCAATGACGAATATGACGAGGCGCGGCGCATTGCGGCATGGCTGAAACATGGCCGTGCGTTGGGCGCGCCCTGGCATGAGATGGCCGTGCTCTACCGTTCCAACCGCCAGTCGCTGCCCATCGAGCAGGTGTTGGGTGAATTGGATATTCCCTACCGGGTCATCGGCGGCGTCGGCTTTTTCGAGCGTATGGAAATCAAGGACGCGCTGGCCTACTGGGCCTTGCTGCACCGCTGCGCCGACGCCCTGCAATTGTTGCGCATTTGCAACAAGCCCAAGCGCGGCATCGGCGCCAAGGGCGAGGAGTCTATTTCCAGGCAGTTGGCCGAGTCAGGCCTGCGTGCCGCCGACTGGCTGGATACGGTGGCCGAGGGCGGCGGACAGGGTCCAGCCGCCAAGCTTGCGCCGCTGGCGCGCGCCATCATCGGCTTGCGCGCTGACTGTCTGAATCGCCCCGATCTGGGCCTTGCAGACCTGATCGAGGTCGCGGGTTACGTGGAGGCCTTGCAGGCCCGCGGCCAGCTAGAGGCGGAATCGCGCATGGAAAACATTCGCGCCCTGCAAGGCTTTATCGAAATGTCGATGGGCGAGGGCTTGAGCCCGGTGGATTTCATGGACCGCGCCGCGCTATTGCAGAGCGGCGAGGAGCGGCATGAAGGTGAGGCGGTATCGTTGATGAGCCTGCATCGGGCCAAGGGTCTGGAATTCGATACGGTGGCCGTTTCGGGTGTCGAGGAAGGCCTGTTGCCGCACCAGCGCGCGGTTGATGAGGGCGAATCCGGCCTGGCCGAGGAGCGGAGGCTGTTGTATGTCGGCGTCACCCGCGCCAAGGAGCGCCTGCTTGTCACCAGCGCGCGCGTACGCCGCGCCTTTGGCGACATGCATTTTCCCCAGCCCAGCCGATTTATCGCCAAGTTGCCGGATGATGTGCTGGCGCGCGATGAACCCGTGCTTGTGTCACAGAATCCCGAGGTGCAAGACGGTATCCAGGCGGGGGCCTCCGTGCGCCACCCCACCTTTGGCGAGGGCGTGGTGACCGCCTGTGAGGGAAGTGGCGATTCGTCGCGCGTGACGGTGCGCTTTGCCCGTGCGGGCACCAAACGGCTGATGTTGAAATATGCGGCGCTAGAGGCCGTGGTATAAAGTGTCCAGGGAACACCTGGATAAAAGCATCCCTAGCGCCATGAAGGAAGAATAATGAGCGTAACCATCTACCATAATCCGCGCTGCTCCAAATCGCGGCAGACCCTGGCGCTGATCCAGGAGAAGGATATTGAGCCAGAGATCATCGAATACCTGAAAACGCCGCCCAGCGCGACCGAGCTGGAGGATATTCTAACCATGCTGGGCTTAGAGCCGCTGGAGCTGATGCGCAAGGGCGAGGCGGAGTTCAAGGCGCATGTGAAGGGCAAGGATCTCTCTCGCGGCGAGTTGATTGCCTGCATGGTGGAGCATCCCATCCTGATCGAGCGTCCGATTGTGCTCAATGGCGGCAAGGCTGCCTTGGGCCGGCCGCCTGAATCGGTGTTGGAGGTTTTAGGAGATACTGAAAAATGACCATCCCTGACATTTTTCAGGATGGAAAGCAAAAGTGCGATTTTGCTTTCCTCACAGAATCAATCGCTGGCGCGATCTCTTCTGGCGGCATATCCCTAGGCCGCGCGGAACCTCTGAGTTCTTCAGGGGTTCCTTTATAGGTGGAAGGCACTTCAACGTCCGGTCGTGAGCATGGGCGGCGGCATTGGCTGGCCGGCACGCCGCTTGACCGCGTCTTGCTCGCCCTGGCAGTGACGGCCAGCCTGGCTGGCTGGTTCGCCGTACAGGCCAGTCTGGGCCATGGCGTGACCATGGCGCGCATCTATCACGGCGAGATGCTGTTGGCCGAGTATCCCTTGCATGGCAACAACCAACCGGTTCATATTCATGCCAATGGCGATCTGGGCGAGTCCCACATCATCATCGATGATACGGGGGCGCGTTTTGCCTCCTCGGCCTGCGGCGGCCAGCAATGCGTGCGCGCTGGGGCCAGGTATGAAGCGGGCAAAGTGCTGGCCTGCGTCCCTAACCGTATCCTCGTCAGCCTGGTGTCCGTAGGCTATGACGCCGGCTTCGATGCCGTGGCAGAGTGAGGCGATGAGCGCACCCATGCTTCTCGCCCGCCCCGCATTGGCCAGCCTGCAACGGCAGTCGCAGTGGCTGGCCTTGCTGCTGTTGGCCGTCAGCCTGCATGTGTTTGAGACCTCCATTCCAAGCCTTGGGCCGTGGTTTAAGCCTGGCCTGGCCAATATCGTCACCCTCGTATGCTTGGCGCTGATGGGGCCGCGTGCGGCGCTGGCGCTGGCGCTGGCGAGAGTGATGGTTGGGAGCTTCTTTATTGGCACCATGCTCACGCCAACATTCATGCTCAGCCTCAGCGGGGCCATGGCCGCCACATTGACCATGCTGCTGGCCTGGCGATTTCTTTCCGGGATCAGTCTGATAGGCGTGAGCCTGCTGGGCGCGCTGGCGCACATGCTGGCCCAGTTTGTCGTGGTTGAGTCCTGGTTTATCCAGCAGGCCAGCCTGTACTACCTGCTGCCGCCATTGCTGCTGCTCTCTTGCGCCTGCGGCTGGCTCAACGGCGCTGTGGCGCAATACATCGTCGGCCGTGGTTGCTCCATGTCTTCCGGCTCTATATCCGCCGGGGCGACGCATGCTTGAGCGCCAGATGAAAAGCGAGCGCGGGCGCTGGACGACCAGCACGGTCGCTTCCGTGCTCTGCCACATTCTCATCGCCGTCTGGGTTGGCTGGCAGGGGTTCGAGCCGCCGCTGCCCAAGCCGCCCAAGCCGCAGTTCATGGATGTGGTGCTGCTCGAACCGGACAAATCCAAGCCCGCCGAAGCGGCGAAGGATGCCGACACCATGTCCAACCGGTCGGTGAGGGGCGGCAATGTAACCGGCCAGGCTCGCAGCACCCGCATGCCTCGCTCGCAGGCCGCGGCAGCCAGAAAACCGACGCCAACGCCACCATCCCCCAGCCCGACCTTGCCAGCGCTGCCAGCAGCGCCCGAGCCGAAACCGCAGCAGCGTTCGCAGGTGCTCGCCCGCAAGGGCAAGCAGCCGGAGGCCAAGCGCACGCCGCCAAAGCCGGAAACGCCGCCCACGCCGGCTCCCCGAAAACAGGCCATTCCCTTGCAGAACCTGATGCCTTCGACCATGGCGTTGGCACAGTTGTCACGCGACATTGCTCGCGAGAAGAGGCTGAAGAAGATGCTCTCGCGCGAGGCGGATATCCCCATCAACACGCGCGAGGCCAAATACGCACCCTACGCCCAGCGCCTGGTGCGCGCGCTCGAGGATCAGTGGCGGCCCAGCGAGGCGGACTATTTCAATTATCTCGATGATGCGAGGCAGGTGCTGATGAAGATCACCATCGAGAGCACCGGCGATTTAAGCCGGCTGGAGGTGGTTCGTCCCAGCCCCATTGCCGGCTTGACCGAAAGTGCTGAGGCGGCGGTGCACGCGGCCAGCCCATTTCGGCCGTTGCCCTCATCATGGGGCCTGGACCGGGTGACCTTTTATCTCATCTTCGAGGTGGTGGATAACCGTTTTGTCTTCCGTACGGGCTGAGTTGCTGCTGGGCTGGTACGCTGCCAGCGCGCGTGACCTGCCTTGGCGGCGCACGCGCGAGCCTTACGCCATCTGGGTCTCCGAGATCATGCTGCAACAGACGCAGGTGGCCACCGTGCTGCCGCGCTACGCGGCCTGGATCGCCCGCTTTCCGGACATTGCGCGTCTCGCCGAGGCATCACTCGATGAAGTACTCAAGGCCTGGGAGGGGCTGGGTTATTACCGCCGCGCCCGCTTCATTCATGCTGCCGCCCGGGTGATTGCCGATGAGCGCTGTGGGCAATTCCCCGAAGCGTTTGACGGCATCATGTCCCTGCCCGGCATTGGTCGCTCCACGGCAGGTGCGATTGCTTCCATCTGCTTCGGCGACAACACGCCCGTGCTAGACGGCAACGTGAAGCGTGTTTTACGCCGCTGGGACAACGCACATCAGGCATCGGACAAGCAGCTATGGCAATTGGCCCAGGCGGCGCTGGATACCTCGGGCGATCCGGCCACATGGAATCAGGCGATGATGGAGCTGGGAGCCACCGTCTGCGCACCGAGAAATCCAGATTGTGCTGCATGCCCGGTTTCGGCGTTCTGTGCATCGGCTTTTCAGGCGGAAGCTCAAGTTGCGAAAAAGAAGACCGTTGCCGTCCGCGATGTCCACTGGCAGGTGCACTTGCATACCTGCCCGCATCAGGGCATCTGGTTGACCCGGCGGCCAGCCTCCGGCATCTGGGCGGGGCTATGGTCGCCGCCGATCATCGAATTGGATGAAAAACCGGACTGCACCCCTTGTCATATCCATCTGCTTACCCATCGCCGTCTGCATCTCTACGGCGATGTTTCGGGTGATTCACCCTCCGGAGACGGCCTGTGGGTTAAAGATATTTCTCAACTTGCACTGCCCACCGGAATCCATCGCTTGTTGGAAAGGCGCCTTCCCTGGCTTCAACACTGAATCAGAGTATCGCCGTTGATGTGAACGCCTAGCCTGGATATTGCAGGTGGACTTCTTCCTCTAGCAAAGCCTTCAGCTGCTCTGAACCAAAGGTGATTAACGGCTTGCCATTGACGAAGAATCCAGGTGTTTTTCTTACATTGAGGGTGTTCGCATCGGCAACGTCCTGTTCGATGCGTTTGGCAATCTCCGGATCGTTCATGTCCCGTCTGATCTGATCCAGATCAAGCCCAACTTTTTCGAGATGCTGCCAAACCAGTTGTGGCTGGGGATTATGATGGGAGGCCCAATAGGGCTGGGATTCAAACATGGCATCCAGTGTTTCCCAGTATTTGCCTTGGTTTTTTGATGCTTCAAGAATTTTGACTAATTGATCCGAGCCCTGATGAAATGGCGCATAACGGATCACGCGCTGAATCCTGCCCGGATTGGTTGCCATCAAGTGCTGCACATATGGGTGAAAGGCACGGCAGGTTTCACAGGCCGGATCAAGAAACTCGATCAGATATACCTTGGCATCGCGGTTGCCCATGATCGGGGAATGGTTGCGTATCATCGCATCCGCATTTTCCTGGGCCAGAAAGCCCAATTTCTCTGATTGCTGATTTTTATAAACATAGCTTGCCAGTGCAAAAACCAGTGCCAGAGCAATGATGGAGACGATGACGACAGATTGTTTTTTCATGGGGAACTCCTCTTTTTCGCGAGTACTAATAACACCACCACAATGGAGAATGAAAATAAAGACAGCAAAGGAATGGTGATAAAACCGAACAGCTCCAGGTTTACTTTCGAGCAGGGTACGTCCTGGCTGCATGGTTGCAGGTCCTCGGGGATAAAGCCGTGATACAGCAGGAGGTGATACAGGGCAAACAGCCAGCCAATGGCCGCAAGCGGCAGAGCATATCGCACAACGCGGATATCAAACGGCAACAATCCAACCGTGAGAATTACAGCAAGCGGAAACATGAAAATACGTTGATACCAGCACAGTACGCAGGGCGGTAATTCCATCACTTCGCTGAAAAACAGGCTTCCCAGCGTGGAAACGGTGGCCACAAGCCAGCAAAGGAATACGAGATTCCAGGCTGAGTTGCCGCTTTGACCCGTAATAGCCATCACACTCTGCCTATCGTCCATATCGCCAGCCTATCCTATTTTTCAGAAAACAGCCTTAATGGCAGCAGCGGTAAATCGGCCTATATGAAAGCCAGACCCCGGCTCTGGCTCAGATCAAGGCCTACGCATCCAGATGGTAAAATCATTGTCGAGATAATCGTCGCGAAGCGTGCAATTCCGGCACAGATTACGGCAATAGGTCAGCATCTCGTCCGGCTGGTGGCTTTGCAGATCGTGCGCCCTCATGTACCGGGCATCCAGCAGGTTAAACGCCACGCCCTTGCAGCACAGGGCATACATGCGTTCGATCACCCTGAGGCATACGCGCCTCCATCGTGAAGCTCCTCGTTCAGCGCACCGGATAGCACAACCCAGTCAAAGCTGTGATCAGCACATAGCATATCAAACAGATCGCCGGTAAAAAATGAACCATTCGGATGGCGTGCTGTCGCCTCGGCCAACAGATCGGGCGAGAGATCAATGCCGGTATAATCCAGCGCCCTGCCTTGCGCTTCGCTCCAACTTTTGAAATCGCCAAACCCGCAACCGACATCCAGCACCGAATCGCCAGCCTCGATACCGATTTTCGCCAATTCCTTGAAACGTATTTCTTGAATGTCGCGACTACTCCAATACAAGGCGTTGGGGTGGTAGCCGTACCTTGTCAGGCTGTCGCGATGTTTATCGATAATGCGTTTGCGCTGCTCTTTTTTCATGTGCTCTAGTGCTTGCAGTTGGGTCGGCACATGCAGGAACACATCATATCGGACTCCTCATACCTTCACTGTAGACACGTCATCTGGTGAATCAAAGCAGCCGGGCCGGGCTTTGGACGCGCACACCGGCTGGCGATACAGTAGCCACATGAAGCGTCTGCTATTCTCCCTTCTGCTATTTCTGCCGCTGGAAGCCCATGCCACCCAGCCCGAAGCCGGCATGGCGGTGGCCGCCCATCCGCTGGCTGCCGAAGCGGGCATCGAAATGCTTAAGCGAGGCGGCAACGCCTTCGACGCGGCGGCGGCCACGGCGCTGGCGCTGGGCGTGGTCGAGCCCGGCTCGTCCGGTATCGGCGGTGGCGGATTTTTCCTGCTCTATATCGCCAAGGAGGATCGCTATGTGATGATCGATGCGCGCGAGACCGCGCCCAAGCTGGCCGGTCACGGTGAAGCGTACCAAAGCCAATCGAGCATTGATGGCCCACAGTCCGCCGGCGTGCCGGGATTGATTGCAGGCGTGGATCGCCTAGTCACGGAATACGGCAGATTGACGCGCCCGGATATCGCAGAGCCTTCAATCCGAATCGCCCGCGATGGTTTTGAAGTCAGCTCCCGACTTGATGGCATGATTCAGTGGCGTGGCAAGGTATTCAATGAGGCCGCCTTGCGCATCTTTTTGAAAAAGAGGGGCGAGCGCATCCGCCAGCTTGCACTTGCCGGCACCCTGTCCCGCTTCGCCAGCAAGGGTAGTGAAGATTTTTACCGTGGCGAAACAGCCGGGCGGCTGGTGGCCGACCTAATTCGCGACGGCGGCCTGATCCGCCTTGAAGATATGGCGGCCTATAAAGCGATTGAGCGCGAACCCGTGCGCTTCGAATATCAGGGGTTCAGCTTTATCTCAGCTGCGCTGCCCTCTTCCGGCGGCATGACGCTGGCGCATATATTCGGCCAACTCGCCGAAGATAATCTAAGGGCGTTTTCCCCTGCCGACCGCGCGCACCTGCTGATCGAGGCGATGAAACGCGCCTACCGTGATCGAAATGAGTATCTGGGTGATGCTGATTTCGTGGCTATTCCAAAGGATTATCTCGATCCTGAACGTCTTAAAACCTTGCGCCAGAGTATTCGCATGGATCAGGCATTTCCAGCGAACGATCTCAGGGGCCTGGCCGAGCCGATGGGCGCGAGTGTGGACACCACGCATTTCTCCGTGATTGACGCCGAGGGCAATATGGTTTCGGCCACGCTATCAATCAATTACGGCTTCGGTTCGGGCTATGTATCGCCCTCCACCGGCATCCTGCTCAACGACGAAATGGATGATTTTGCCACCAAGCCGGGCGAGCCGAACGCTTATGGCCTGGTGCAGGGCGAGGCGAATGCCGTAGTGCCGGGCAAGAGGATGCTATCAAGCATGACGCCGAGTTTCGTCATCGGGCCGGAACGCACCTTCATTGTCGGCACGCCAGGCGGCAGCCGTATCATTTCCATGCTGCTGCTGGCTTCCATAGGCTTCATGCTCGATGAAATCCCGGCGGCCGACTGGGTAAATACGCCTCGGTTTCACCACCAGTTCCTGCCCGACGTAGTGCAGCATGAGAAGGGCGCATTCTCGGACGGGGTCGCTGCTGATCTCAAAAAGCGCGGCCATGTTCTCAAAGAGATGCGAAACTACGGTAACATGCAGGCGATTCTGTGGAAGCGGAAAACGGATGGGCTGACGGGCATTGCCGATGCCAGAGGCGATGGCGAAGTAGCCACTTCAAACAAATGAAAATCAGGGCCGGTTAAGATGCTAACAAAGATCAAGCGAATCATGGAAAAGAACATGGCGCAGGACTCAGGCGGCGGCCATTCTGGGGAGGCCATTCGCCTGGCCGCAGCGGCCCTGCTTGTCGAGGTCATGCGCATGGACAAGCAGGCGGACGAGGCCGAGCGTGGCGCCGTGGCGCGTATTCTACGTGAACGCTTCCGGCTATCGGCCGGCGAATGCGACGAGCTGATCGCCATGGCTGAAGAGAAGGTGGACGAGTCAGCCGAGTATTACCAGTTCACGTCCCACATCAATCAAGCCTTCTCCATGCCGGAAAAGGAAAAGATGATCGAATACCTGTGGCAGGTGGCCTATGCCGACGGGCAGCTGCACCGGCACGAAGAACATCTGGTGCGCAAGATCGCTGGCCTGATCGGGGTGTCGCATAAGGCCTTTATCGCCGCCAAGCATCGCGCACGGGGTGCAGGGGAGAATCCTTAGAACCGATGCGCCACAAAAAAACCCGCCTCATAGCGGGTTTTTTCGGGAGATGCGAAGCACATCAATCCACGATGATCGACTCCAGCCGTTCCAGGTCGTTGATCACTCGCCAATGACCACCGCCGGATTCAACCTTTCCTTGCCAATCACCGAGCCGGTCCATGTATTCCCTGGGGTCGAAGTTGTCGCTTCTCAGCTTGGTGACGTTCAGGGCCACCACCTCGAAGCTGTCCAACTGCAAGGGAATATCACGGATATAACCTTCCTTCAGGTCTTCCTTCAGATCCGAGAAAATGAGTACGGTCTTTTTACCCGCGCCAGTTTCGTCCAGGTATTCGATCGCCTGTAGCACGCCACCGGTGATGTCAGTATAAGCGCTGGGCTTGACGTGCTTGACGAAGGTGTCGATCTGTTCACGGAATGCCCGCTTTTGCTGGTTGGCCATGCTGGGGCGGTCATCAAACGTGATCTTGGCGACGAGGTCCTTTTCGCTGAAGCTGCCCGTGTCGACGCGCGCCACGGCGAAGGAGTCGCCAGGATTGAGCTTGGCCAGGGTAAAGTTGATGATGTGCTGCGCCTTGACGAGCTCCTCGGTGTAGGTGCCGGAGGTGTCCATCAGCATGTACACGCCATGGCCCTGTGGCGGCGTTTCGCTGGAGCAGCCCGCCAGCGCCAGCACGGCGGCGCATATGAGTGAACTAAGCCTATTCATGATGATACCTCCCGCATGGCAGTCGTGCTCAGATGAGACCGCTTATCCTCGGCTTCGCGCTTTTTGGGCTCGCGTGCGCCAAACTGACTTTCGATCCACAACGGCGCGAAGATGAACAGGTCGTAGAGCTTGACCAGGGTCGAACCTGTGAAGCGCGTGATGTTGCCCAGCAGGCGCAGAGCGAAAGCTACGGCACGCAGTAGCGCGACGCCGATCAGGCCAAACACGGTGCGCGAGGAATGGATAAAGGATTCCAGTGGAATGGCCACGAACACCAGCGCGAACGGCAGGATGAAGCCCATGCCCATCTGGGCGGCTGTGGTGATCCAGCGATTGGCCGCACCGAAGTCGCCGGTCAGGCCGCTTAACAGCGAGGCGCGCAGGGCGGCATCGTCCTGAGCCAGAATCTCACGCATATAAGCAAGGCCTGCCTCAACGCTGGCAAGGATCAACAGAATGCTGAAGGTGATCCATATCATGCGTACGCGCATCTTGTCGTTGAGCGCTCCGATGACTGGGAACAGGCGCGTGATGCGCAGGCATTCCATGAGAAACAGCCCCATGGCCACCTCGACGAGAATGATTACCAGGGCGGCGATGTTGGCGGTCTTGTAGCCCATGATCATGCTGCTGCCGCCCACCATCTCGGCCATCGGCCGGGCGATCAAGTTAAAGTTGATCATCGCGCCGCCAACGGCAATGGCCAGCACGAAGGCCGCGATGAAGAACTGCGTTAGCGATGAGGATGACAGCATACGGTGGGCGCGATCCGTGCCATGGACGATCTGTTCGTATTCATCCATATGCCGGTCGATCACCTTGGAGCGCTCGATCAGGCTGTTGGCGTTCTTGTCGAACTGCTTCAAGCCCAGCAGCAGATTGCGCCAATGCGGCATCATGCCCTTGAGCAGCGAATGGCGTTTGCTGCTGGCCTTGCGGTATTCATCAAGGGCCTGCTTTTCGGCCTTCACCATCGACACGTGGATGCTTTCCAGGATATTGCCCACCATGGGATCGCCCTTGGAGGGAATCTTGGCCACGGCATCCACGGCCTTCACCCAGCCAGGCGGTGAGGGAGGCACATCGGTGCTCTCTTTATAGTCGTCGTCGATCTTGCCCGCCGTTTCGCTCAGGGAGCGATGCAAAGCTGGATATTCGGCGATCTCACGCCGCACCGTGGCATCGACGCGCTCGAATTCGCGTTCGACCATGCGTTCCTCGGCCTCGCGCCCCGCCGCCAGCAGCACCTCGCGGTTGCGCTCGGACAACTTCTGCTCGGCCAGATTGACGGAGCTTGCCGCCAAGCGCATGGCATAATGCAACATGCGGCTGACCGACAGGATGAGGCCGTGCGCCGGATGGCGGGCGATGTAGGCCAGTCCGACGAGAATAATCAGCCAGATCACTACCGACATGGCGGCATTTCCTGGCCAAATCATCATGAAATCAGGTATCGACATAGTTTTTCTCCTGGTAAATCCATTGCTGTGCTTCCAGTCGGCAAGATTACGCCTCCCTTCGGACAAAACTGTTATGGTTGTCACAGATAAGAAGCGGCTCTGAAAAGGGCCAGGCAGGCCAAGGGTTCCAGGCCGCTGATCGCGATGGAAACCTTGGCCTTCAGGGTGTCGTCGCCCCATGTGTAGCAAACTGCCGCAAACTTGCGCTTTGCCATGCGCAAGGCTTTACTTGCCACATGCTTTGCCAGAGGGAGAGGGGATGACACCAGAACGGTTTGGTCAGCTCGTTGTCCGCTGGCGTTGGCTGATTATCCTGGCCACGGTGCTTGTGGTGGGCGCAGCCGCCAGTGGCGGGCGCTTCCTTGGCTTCACCACCGATTACCGGGTGTTTTTCAGCTCCGACAATCCGCAGCTGGTGGCGTTTGAAACCCTGCAAAACACCTATGCCAAGAACGACAATGTGCTGTTTGCCCTGGCACCCAGGGATGGGAATGTCTTTAGCGCAAGCACGCTGGCCGCCGTGAAGGAACTGACCGATGCCGCCTGGCAGGTGCCCTATTCCCTGCGCGTGGATTCGATCACCAATTTCCAGCACACGCGCGCAGAGGAAGACGATCTCATTGTCGAGGATCTAGTCCCGAATCCAGCCAGTGCTTCCGCAGCCGATCTTCTCCGTATTCAGCAAATCGCCGTTTCCGAGCCACTAATCGTCAATCGCCTTATCTCGCCCGAATCTCACGTTACGGGCGTGAACGTCACCATCAATCTGCCTGGCAAGTCGCCGGCCGAGGTGCCCGAGGTGGTCGCCTTTGTGCGTGGCATGGCCGATGATCTCAGGGCGAAGCATCCGGATATTGATGTTTACCTATCGGGTATCGTGATGATGAACAACTCCTTCACGGAGGCCTCGCAGGGCGATATAGCGACGCTGGTTCCGGCCATGTACGGGGTCATTATCCTGATTATGGCCGTGTTGCTACGATCCGTGTCGGGCACCGTCGCCACCGTGCTGGTCATCGGTTTTTCGGTGCTTACCGCCATGGGCCTGACCGGTTGGGCAGGCGTGTTGCTTACGCCGCCTTCGGCTTCCGCCCCGACCATTATTCTGACCTTGGCCGTGGCCCATTCCATCCACATCCTTATTTCGATGTTCCATGAAATGCGCGCCGGCAGGGAAAAACACGCGGCTATCATTGAATCACTGAGAATCAATCTGCAACCGGTATTTCTCACCAGCCTGACGACGGCCATCGGCTTTTTATCGATGAACTTTTCCGATGCGCCGCCATTTCGCGATTTGGGCAATATCGTGACCGTCGGCGTGGTGGCTGGGTTTGTCTATTCCATCCTGTTCCTTCCGGCGCTCATGGCCGTGCTGCCGGTGCGCGTGAAACAGCATAAGGACGGGCATCGGCTAATCATGGACAGGTTGGCCGATGTGGTCGTGGCGCGCCGCGGTCTGCTGTTTTGGAGCATGCTGGCTTTTATCGCCGTACTATGCGTTTCGATCACGCGCAATGAGTTGAATGATCAGTTCGTCAATTATTTCGATGACCGCTATGATTTTCGCACCCATACGGATTATATCTCGGAAAATCTCACCGGCATTTATCTGATCGAGTATTCACTTGGCGCCGGCGAGGATGGCGCGGTAAGCGAGCCGGCCTATCTGGAACGGGTCGAGGCATTCGCCAACTGGTATCGCCAGCAGCCGGGCGTGTTGCACGTCAATACCATTACCGATGTGATGAAGCGGCTGAACAGAAACATGCATGGCGATGACGCAGACTATTATCGCATCCCTGATGAAAGAGACCTGGCTGCCCAGTACCTGCTGCTCTATGAGCTGTCGCTGCCCTTCGGGCTGGATTTGAACAACCAGATCAATGTTGCTAAGTCCGCTACCCGTTTTACCGTGACCATGGAAAGTCTCACCACCAAGCAGACACTGGCCCTGGAAACACATGCGCAGGAATGGCTCAGGACAAACGCACCTGAATCCATGCAGGTGAATGGCGCCAGCCCCACAATCATGTTCACCCATATCGCCAAGCGAAATATCAAGAGCATGCTTACCGGCACCACCACGGCATTGGTACTTATTTCCCTTATCCTAATTTTTGCTGTGCGCAGCCTGAAAATCGGAGTGGTAAGTCTGGTACCGAACCTGGTGCCGGCAGCCATGGCGTTCGGCTTGTGGGGTTTGCTTGTCGGCAAGGTGGGCCTGGCCACCTCGGTCATCGCGTCAATCAGTCTGGGCATTGTGGTGGACGACACCGTACATTTTTTGACCAAATATTTGCGCGCAAGGCGGGAGCATGGATATGACGCCGTCCAGGCCGTACGTTATGCCTTCCATACAGTGGGCACCGCCCTGTTGGTGACATCAGCCATTCTGGTGGCGGGCTTTCTGATGCTGTCCTTTTCCGGATTCGCCTTGAATGGCCAGATGGGCCTGCTCACCGCCATCGCGATTGCCTTTGCGCTATTGGCTGATTTCCTGTTCCTGCCGCCATTGCTGATGCGTATCGAGCGCGATAGGAGCGGAAAAACCGCGACTGTCCAGAAGGGGACTGTGGCGTAGTATGCGTTCCGACGATCAAAGTACCCTGAACTCCGGAGGCAACATGTATCGAATGGTGATCGCACTATTGCTGCTATGGCCTGCCGCCGCCATGGCTGAAACGCCCGAGGAAAAAGGGCTGGCCATAGCCGTGGAATCCGAGCGGCTCGACACGGGTTTTGGCGATTCGTCGGCGGCATTGCTGATGGTTCTGCGCAACCGCCACGGCGAGGAGGCCACGCGGCAGATCCACAATAAGACGTTTGAGGTGGAAGGCGACGGCGATAAAAGCCTGGTGGTGTTTGATGAGCCCAGGGATGTGAAAGGTACGGCCTTTCTTTCCTTCACGCACAAGTCCGGCCCCGATGACCAGTGGCTGTATCTGCCGGCCTTAAAGCGCGTCAAGCGTATCAGCAGCGCCAACAAGTCCGGCGCCTTCATGGGCAGCGAGTTTGCTTTTGAGGACATCGCCAGCCAGGAGGTGGAAAAGTACGCCTACCGCTATGTGCGCGACGAAGTATATGAGGGCATGGACTGCTTCGTGGTCGAGCGCGATCCCGTTGATCCGAATTCCGGCTACAGCTATCAGGATGTCTGGTTCGATAAGGAGCACTACCGGCCCTACAAGGTGGAATATTACGACCGAAAAAAAACGCATCTGAAAACGCTTACCTACACTGGCTACAAACAGTATCTGGATAAGTATTGGCGCGCCGATGAGTTTTTCATGGTCAACCACCAGACTGGCAAGAGCACCCGGCTGGTGTGGACAAGCTACAAATTCCGCAACGGCCTCAGCGATGCCGATTTCACCAAGAACAGTCTAAAACGGGCCAGATGAAGCGTTTATTTGTCATTGGCCTCGCCGCGTTCATCAGTCTGGCCGCACAGGCGCAGGCGGCCGAACTTGCGGGTTTCATGGCGCTGGAAGGGCGCTACTTCACCCAAGCCCCGCCTTTCCCCGAGCAGGGCAGGCAGGATGGCTCGCTGGTGCTGGAGCCGGAGTTTTACCATGCCTGGGGCGAGAACAGTGTCACCTTCAGGCCGTTCGGTCGGTTGGACTCCGCTGATCCCGAACGTAGCCACTGGGATGTGCGCGAACTCTTCGTGCAGTTCGTGTTTGAGGACGCCGAGCTTTCCATCGGCGCCCGCAAGGTGTTCTGGGGCGTGGCCGAATCGCAGCATCTGGTGGACGTCATCAACCAGACCGATCTCATCGAATCACCCGACACCGAAGACAAGCTGGGCCAGCCCATGGTGATGCTTACCATTCCGAGCGTCATTGGCACGTTTGATTTTCATGTCATGCCCTTTTTCCGCGAGCGCACCTTTCCCGGGCCGAAGGGCCGCTTGAGCCGCCTGCACGGCCCGATGTTCGTCGATACCGATCAGGTGAGCTTTGAGAGCAATATGGAACAATTCCATCCGGATGCTGCGATGCGCCTGAGCCATTTTCTGGGCGAACTGGAATTCGGCCTGTCGCATTTTTACGGCACATCGCGCGAACCAACGCTGACGCCCGGCGTCGACGGGCTGGGCCGGCCGGTGCTTAAGCCCTTTTATCCTCTGATCCACCAGAGTGGCCTGGATATGCAGCTCATCACCGGTGAGATGCTGTGGAAATTCGAGGGTATTCGCCGTGAGGGCCAGGGCCAGACATTCTGGGCCTGGACCGGCGGCTTTGAATACACTTTTGTCGGGTTTATGGGCAGCCGCATGGACCTGGGCGTGATCGGCGAGTGGCTGCGTGATACGCGCGGCAAGCTGGCCACGACGCCGTTCGACAACGACCTGATGGCCGGCCTGCGCCTGGCGGTCAACGACATGCAAAGCACCGAGATTCTCATCGGCGGCATCTTCGATCCGAATACGGGAGCGCGCGTCGCCAGCATTGAGGCCTCACGCCGAATCGGTGACAACTTCAGGCTGGAGATCGAGGGCTACCTGTACTCCAATGTGCCGCCACAGGATGTCTTATTCAGCTTCAACACGGAGGACTTCATCCGCCTGTCCCTGGCCTACTATTTCTAGGGGGTCATCTGAAGCAGTCAGATCGCCCCTGAGAAAAAGGCTAAGAAGAAATCTACTTTGGAGCGATGGCGCCCCTCAGATGCTCGATCATGCTCGACAGCGGCTCTCCCCTAGGCCCCTTGGCATTGGGATTAATCTCAAGAAGACCCTCCCAGGCGGCAATCGCACCCGCGTGATCCTGCAATGCATTGGTGAGTACAATTCCCTTGTTGAAGCGTGATTGCTCATGCTTGGGGTCGGCGGCGATGGCCTGATTGAAGGCGTCGAGCGCATCCTGCGGCCGGTCGCTACGAAGATACATCACGCCAAGATCGGTCCAGATGTTGGCGTTCTGGCTATCAAGCGAGACGATTTTTTTGTAGGTATCGATGGCCTTGTCGTATTGATTGATGTCGAAATACATATTGGCCAGCCGCGTCATGCTGCTGATGTCGTTGGGCGCGGAGGCAACCTTATCCTCGAGCACCTTGATGGCGTTGAGCATTTCAGGCGTTGGCCCGCGCTGAGGGGCGCGCTGTTGCTGCTGCGGAGGAGGTGCCGACTGCTGGGCGTATTGTACGGGCGCCGATGGCTTGCTGGAAAAGGCGACGCCGCCGAAGAAGCCCAGCACCAGGGCGATGAAGCCAATCGCCAGCGAGGTTTCCAGCTTCACCATTTGCTTTTCAGATTTTTTCGCTGCCATCAGGCCAACCTCCAAAAATTGTTTCGCGCTGTTGTATCGAACCTGACGGCAAAGTCAAGAAAATGCGACGTTGCAACTCCCGATCTTCCCCGCCTAGTGGTGAAATCGACAAGAATAATTTTGGCTCCTCACTCAGACTATAGGCCTGGCAAACACCTGATCGATGATGCATTGGCGCAGGGCGTCGATGCCCTGCTTGCTCAGGCTGGAGGTGGGCAGCGGCGGTAGCATGCCGCCCATGGCCTGGGTCATTTCCTTGAGCCTTTTGGTTCGATTGTTGCCGGTGAGCTTGTCGGCCTTGGTGGCGATGGGCTGCCATCGCAAGCCCTGAGTGTTTAGCCATTCGATGAGCTGCAGATCGGAATCCTTGGGGCCGTGGCGGATGTCCAGCAGCATCAGCACCAAGTTCGGTCCTGGCTGGCTGGCCAGATAATGTTCGATCAGGCCGGACCACTTGGCCTTTGCTGTCTTGGAGGCGCGTGCATAGCCATAGCCGGGCAGATCGACCAGCAGCAGCGTTTCATCCACGTCAAACAGATTGAGCAGCCTGGTGCGCCCCGGCTCCTTGGAGACCTTCACCAGGTTCTTACGCCCAAACAGAGCATTGAGCAGCGAGGACTTGCCGACATTGGAATGTCCGGCCACGGCGACTTGCGGCAGGCGGGACGGCGGAAAGGCCCGTGCATCGGCCACCGATTGCACGAAGCGGGTATTGCTCCAGTTGATATCTTGCAACATGGGCCGAGGCTGTCGGCAAGCAAGTGACTGTTCAAGTGCCTGAACCGATACGGTATCATGACGATGACACATCATATTCGCAGAGGAGCCATGGCCAAAAAACACATCTACAAGATCACGTTCATGAATCAGGGGAAGCTCTACGAGGTCTATGCCAGCAATGTCGGCGGATCAAGCATGCTGGGCTTCATTGAGGTCTCGGGCCTGCTGTTCGGCGAGCGCTCTTCGCTGGTGCTCGATCCCTCCGAGGAGAGCCTGAAATCCGAATTCAAAGACGTGAAAACCACGTACATTCCGATGTATTCGGTGATCCGCATTGATGAGGTTGAAAAACAGGGCCAGGCAAAAATCACCGAGATCAAGACGGAGGCAGGTAGCGTTACGCCATTCCCCGTGCCCATGCCCACGCCGCCCAGCAAGGGGGCCGACAGCTCCTAGCGGCGCTAGGGATGCTCTGAATAAGGAGCATCCGTGCGGCCCATGGAAGGGCCGACAAAATCAAGCTTGTAAGCGGTTTATTTTGTGAGAAAAGGCGAAACCCCGTTTTGCCTTTTCGTGCTGAAAAAATCCATCCTGGAACTTTTTCAGGCTTTCCCTAGTTTTTACCTCCTTTCAACCGGGGGCGGATACCCAACTGTTTTTCCACTTCGAGTACGTGCAAGGTTGTCGCCAGCACGCTGTCCGGGTTCAATGAGATCGAATCAATGCTCTCGCGCACCAGGAAGTCCACCATTTCCGGGTGATCTGATGGAGCCTGGCCGCAGATGCCAACGTATTTTCCTTGTCGTTTGCAGGCCTCTATGGCCATGCGCAACATCTTGAGAACGGCGTTGCTGCGCTCGTCGAAAATCCCTGCTACCAATTCCGAATCCCGATCCACACCCAGGATGAGCTGGGTCAGATCATTGGAGCCGATGGAAAAGCCATCGAATTTTTCGAGAAAAGTGTCAGCATCAATCACGTTGACGGGCAACTCGCACATCATATAAATAGCCAGGCCGTTTTCACCACGCGTCAGGCCATGCGCCCGCATCAGCTCCAGTACCTTGTCCGCCTCTTCCGGCGTGCGGGTGAAGGGAATCATCAAGCTGACATTGCTCAGGCCTTTGTCCTCGCGCACCATGCGCACGGCCTGGCATTCAAGCGCAAAGGCGTCGCGAAAGGCCGGTGCGTAATAGCGCGAGGCGCCACGAAAGCCGAGCATGGGGTTTTCCTCTTCAGGTTCGAACATGGAGCCGCCCAGCAGGCGCGCGTATTCATTGGACTTGAAGTCAGACATACGCACGATGACCTGTTTGGGATAAAAGGCGGCGGCGATGGTGGCCACGCCCTCGGCCAGCTTTTCGACATAAAAACGCACGGGATCGCCATAGGCGGCGCTGCGGCGGCCGATCTCCTCCCTGACTTCTGTATCGCTTAGTTCACGCCACTGCAATGCCGCGTTGGGGTGTATGCCGATATGGTTATTGATGATGAACTCCAACCGCGCCAGGCCGACGCCATCGTTGGGTATGGCGCTGAATGCGAAGGCCTGATCAGGGGTAGCCACGTTCATCATGATTTTGGTCCTAGGCTGGGCGAGGTTATTCAGTTCGAGGTGTTCCACCGTGAAGGGCAATTCGTCCTCATAGACGTAGCCTGTTTCACCTTCGGCGCACGAAACCGTCACTTTTTGCCTGTCGGCGATCGCTTCCGTGGCGCGATGCGTGCCCACAACCGCCGGCAAGCCTAATTCACGCGCAACGATGGCGGCATGACAGGTGCGGCCGCCACGGTTGGTGACGACGGCGGCGGCGATTTTCATGATTGGTTCCCAATCCGGGTCGGTTCTATCGGCGACCAGAACATCACCCGGCTGCATCAGATGCATTTGCGACACGTCCTGGATGGCGCACGCCCGTCCGGCAGCGATTTTGTCTCCCACACTCTTACCCGTGCACAATACCCTGCCCCGTTCATTCAGGCTGAATTTTTCCAGGTGATGCAAATCTCGTCTTGCATGCACGGTTTCCGGTCGGGCCTGTACGATGTATAGCTCGCCCGATACACCGTCCTTGGCCCATTCGATATCCATGGGTTGCAGCTGTCCTGCTTGCGTGGAGTAGTGCGCTTCAATGGCCACGGCGTAGTGTGCCAGGGTAAGCAGCTCTTCATCGCTCAAGCAGAAGCATTGGCGTGCTGCTTCTTCAACATCCACGTTTTTAGTTGGCTGGCTGGCTGAGTCCGCATAGACCATCTTCATCGCTTTTTCGCCAAGTTCCCGCCTGAGAATGGACGCATGTCCTGCCGATAGCGTCGGCTTAAATACGTAGAATTCATCAGTGCTTACCGTGCCCTGCACCACGTTTTCGCCGAGGCCGTAAGCGCCAGTGATGAAAACAGCGTCGCGAAAACCCGTCTCCGTATCTATGGAGAACATCACGCCGGCACAGGCCAGGTCGCTACGCACCATTTTCTGGATGCCGGCGGAAAGGGCTATGCGCATAGGGTCAAAGCCCATATCCGCCCGGTAGGAAATTGCTCTGTTGGTGAACAAGGAGGCATACACACGCTTGATGGCGTCCAGCACCTGTTCTTCGCCGCGGATGTTCAGGTAGCTCTCCTGTTGGCCGGCAAAGGAGGCGTTGGGAAGATCCTCGGCTGTGGCCGAGCTGCGTACAGCCACAGCCAGTGGATGTTCATTGTTTTCGTCCTGCAGCCTGCGGTAGGCATCGATGACAGCGTCCTGTAAATCATCCGGTATGGCGCCACGCACAATCAGGCTGCGGATGTGAGCGCCGATGCGGGCCAGCTCATGCACATCCTGCACGTTAAGTTTTGCCAGTAAGTCGGCAATGGGTTCCTGCAAACGATTGTGCCGCAGAAAATGCCAATAGGCGTGGGCGGTGGTGGCAAAACCATTGGGCACACGGATGCCGGCCCCGGCCAGCATCCGGTACATCTCGCCCAGTGAGGCATTTTTGCCCCCGACTTCGGGCACATCAGCCATCCCCAATTCGGCAAAGTATCGGACGTTGGGCGTGGTCATGTTTTCTCCAGCATTCGCGCCAGAGCGACGGCGTTTCGTGGCGCGGCTGCGTTGGCATTGTTATTGAAATATACCCAGACCTGATCCGCGCCACAGGCCTCAATTTTTTCGGCCCAACCACGAAGCTCCGCTTCCGGGTAATCCTTGGCATACCAGGGGTCGCCATGCATACGCATGTAGAGGCTACTGCCACAGACAATCAGGTCATTCGGCATACCAGGGGCGTCCACGGCGCAGAATACTGCGCCGGCTTCAGCCAATGCATCAAATACTTTCCGTTGCCACCAGCTTTCATGCCGGAATTCGAGCACGTTGTGAAAACCTGTATTCAATTGACTCAGAATGGCGGCAAGTCTTTCAGCATTGAAATGCAACTGTGGCGGCAGCTGGAAAAGTACACAGCCAAGCTTATTTCCCAGACCGGCTAACGCGCCGTAGAGATCGTCCAATAGACGTTCGGTATGTATAAAGTGTTTAAGGTGCGTGATCAGTCTTGGCGCCTTGATGGAATAACGAAAGCCCTCGGGCGCCTGGCTCTGCCATTTGGCTACGGCATGGGTGGTTGGAAAGCGGTAGAAGCTGGCATTGATCTCGACTGTATTGAAACGCTCGGCGTAAAAGGTAAACCACCGATGTGGTTTGAAATCATCAGGATACCAGCAGCCCTGCCAGCCAGAGTAGGCATATCCCGAGCACCCAATGTTTGCCTGCATGTCACAAGCATAGCCGACCTGTGCCGCTGACAGGCGACTTCAGCAGTCATCGAGTTATACCGATTCACTGGTTTAAAGAAGCTAAAAGAACTCGATGCCGCGGTACGCTTCGAGAAGGCCACATGGTTATTATGAAAAACCAGGGCCGTGATTGCAGGGCCGTCAGAAACGTGAGCTGATCAAATCCACTTGCATGGCCATGGCACCTGGGTCAGATGGTGCGCGCCTGAACTTCGGCGTCGGCATGGCCACTTTCACTTTGCCATTCTCGATCTGGGCCACTGCGCGGCTGCTTACATACATGCCATAGGCAGCGCCACCGAGAATGCCGATGCCGGTACCCTTGACGATGAAGTCCCAATTGTCAGACGGCGTATCGGTCAACAGCATCGCTCCAAGGCCTACGGCGGCGCCGATGGCGGCACCATACATAGCATCCTCGAACACTGTCTGCACCTCGAAATCCACTGCCTTGGCCTGCGGCGCAGCAACTCCCATCGCTGTCACCATGGCAATGGCCATACCCCAACGTCTGATCATCCTGAATACCTCACCGTGTCCGAATTAGCGCTCAAGCTAGGAGCAAGCCCTGTTCCTAACAAGAGGGGTAGACCCTAGTTGATGGCGCGCAATATTGACTCGCACACCTTCTTGGCGTCGCCGAATGTCATCATGGTGCGATCCATGTAGAAAAGTTCGTTGTCCATTCCGGCATAGCCCGGCGACAGCGAGCGCTTGACGAAGATGACGGTTTTCGCCTTGCTCACTTCCAGGATAGGCATGCCGTAAATAGGGCAGGAAGGATCGGTCTTTGCCGAAGGGTTGGTGATGTCGTTGGCGCCAAGCACCAGGGCGACATCGGTATCAGCCAGCTCCGGATTGATTTCATCCATCTCGAACACCATGTCGTAGGGCACCTCGGCCTCGGCCAGGAGCACGTTCATGTGCCCGGGCATACGCCCGGCCACCGGGTGGATGGCAAAGCGAACCTTGACGCCCTGCTCGGTCAATGCATCTACCATTTCCTTGAGCGCATGTTGGGCACGGGCCACCGCTAAACCGTAACCTGGCACAATGACGATGCTGCTGGAATTTTTCATCAAAAAGGCTGCATCCTCGGGGCTGCCCGCCCTCACCGGCCGTTCCTCACCGGCCGCAGCGGTCCCGCCGGTTCCAGCTTCAGTGCCGAATCCGCCCAAAAGCACGTTAAACAGCGATCGGTTCATGGCCTTACACATGATGTAGGACAGAATGGCGCCGGACGAGCCGACCAACGCGCCGGCGATAATGAGCATATTGTTGCCCAGAGTGAAACCGATGCCGGCTGCGGCCCAGCCTGAATAGGAGTTCAGCATGGACACGACCACAGGCATGTCGGCGCCACCAATGGGCACAATGAGCAGCACGCCAAGCAACAGCGCGATAGCGGTCATCAGCAGGAATGCCGTCCATGATTCGGTAAAACAGAAGGCAATGCCGAGTCCGAGCATGGCAAGGCCCAGAGCCAGATTGACCATATGCTGTCCGCTGAACATCAGAGGCTTGCCGCTGATCAAGCCTTGCAGCTTGCCGAAGGCGATGATGGAGGCGGTGAAGGTGATCGCGCCGATAAAGGTGCCAAGAAATAGTTCGATGCGGCTGGCCGTTGATATGCCGCCGCTTGCAGTGGCAATGCCATAGGCCGCCGGGTTAGCCAGAGCGGCGATAGCGATCAGTACGGCCGCCAGGCCGACGAGCGAATGCATAGCCGCCACCAGCTGCGGCATATGCGTCATGGGGATGCGCTTGGCGACCACAGCGCCCGCCGAACCGCCAATCAGGGCGGCAATGAATATCCAGGTGTAATTCTGCACGCCTGAAAGTTGCAGGGTGGTGACCACGGCGATGGCCATGCCGATCATGCCGAATGTGTTGCCTCGGCGGGATGACTCAGGGGAGGAAAGGCCCTTGAGCGCCAGGATGATGAGTACAGCAGCGGCCAGATAGGCCAGAGCAACCAGATTTGCCGACATATGGAGCTCTCCTACTGCTTTTTCTTGAACATGGCCAGCATGCGCTGGGTGAGGAGGAAGCCGCCGAAGATATTGACGGAGGCTAGCGCCACGGCGATCAGGCCGAGCACGGTGGCCGTATTCATTTCTTCCGGTCCCGCCGCCAGGATGGCGCCGACGATGACGATACTGGAGATGGCGTTGGTCACGCTCATCAGTGGCGTGTGCAGGGCGGGGGTTACATTCCAGACGACGTGATAGCCGACGAATACGGCTAGCACGAACACCGTGAAACCAATCAGGAAAGGATCGACGCTGGCATGCGCGGCCGCATCAGCCGCCGCCATAGCGCAGGGATTGTTCATGCTGCACCTCCTGAATCTTTGAGCTGTGGATGCACGATCTTGCCGTCTGTGCACAAAAGCGCTCCGGCGATCACTTCGTCTTCCACGTTGATATTGGGTTGGCCGCTTTCCTCATCCAGCAACAATTCGAGGAAATTGAAAATGTTGCGGGCATACAGGCTGCTGGCATCGGCGGCGACCATGGCTGGCAGATTGCTGTAGCCGATAAGAGTGACATCATGCTTGACGACGACTTCATCTTTCTGGCTCAAGGGGCAGTTGCCGCCAGCCTCAACGGCCATATCTACGATCACGGAGCCCGCTCGCATGCTTTTTACAATGTCTTCACTGATAAGCACGGGCGCAGGTCTGCCTGGGATCAGCGCCGTGGTGATGACCACGTCGGACTTGGCGGCATGCTCGGCAACCAATTCGCCCTGCTTGCGCTTGTAATCCTCGCTCATTTCCTTGGCGTAGCCGCCAGCGGTTTCCGCCGATTCGGTTTCCTCGCTCGGAACCTCCACGAATTTGGCGCCAAGGCTTTCCACCTGTTCGCGCGCCGCCGGGCGCACATCGAAGGCCTCGACCACTGCACCCATTCTTTTCGCCGTGGCAATGGCCTGTAGCCCAGCCACGCCGGCGCCCATCACCAGCACCTTGGCCGCTCGCACCGTGCCCGCCGCCGTCATTAGCATGGGGAAGAATTGCTGGTAGTGGTTGGCGGCCAGAAGTACGGCCTTGTAGCCGCCGATATTGGCCTGTGAAGACAGCACGTCCATGGCCTGGGCGCGGGATATGCGCGGGATCCACTCCATGGCGAAACAGCTCAGGCCATGCTTGGCGTAGGTGGAAATCGTATTGGTCTCATACGGGGAGAGCATGCCGATCTGCACGGCATCCTTGCGCATCAGCTTCAACTCACTGGCATCAGCGCCGCGAACCTTGAGCACGATGTCCGCTTTTTTGTAGGTATCGGCCGCATTGGCCGCAAGGCGCGCGCCGCTTTCTTCGAAGGCTGCGTCGGTAATCGAGGCGGCGGAACCGGCCCCCTTCTGGATGAGGATGTCATGACCAAGGTTTTTGAGCTTTTTGACGGTCTCTGGCGTTGCCGCCACCCGGCTTTCGTTTGCATGCACCTCGGCCGGTACAGCTATCAGCATGTTCATCCCCCTGCGATATGCTTGGCGCTTGAAATGGGTATTGCTAAGCCCGCACTTTGAGAGACGCAACCATATAGCTGCAAAGCCAGTAAAATGTGACGTAGGTCAATAGTGCGGATCAATGCGGCGCGGAGTGTAAACGCTCTGACCCCATGCATACAACCTTTTGCAAGCCAAGGCTGCGGTGTGAGGCTTGTGCAGAGCATCCTCACAGGACGAATGATGACTTCAGAAGTCTCTTTTCAGAGAAAAGGAGAAAAAAAGAAAAGGGGACGCTACCCTTTTTACTCATGTTCCCCTCTCTTTGGCCTGCCCTGTCCAATGATGCCAGGCTTTCATATCTTGATAACCTCATCGGCAATGCTTCCACTATTGTTCGCAGTATCGCCAAGATTTACAGGGTTAAATCCGGGAGTTTATGCAGGGTGTCAGCGTTGCATGCAGTGCCAGAAATGACATCCACCAGCTCTGCGGCAGGTACGCACACGTGTGCATAGCGCAGCAATCCTTCATCCATCGTCTGGCCGCCCAACATGAGAAGATCAAGATCGAGCGTGCGTGGCTCCCAGGGGTCATGGCTGGCCTCACGGCCTTCGGCCTGTTCCAGTGATTTAAGCCAGTTTTCGAAAGCAGTGGCGTCGAGGTCGGTTTGCACTCGGCAACAGGCGTTGAGGAAATTCTCTCCCGACATGCCCACGGGTCTTGAGCGGTACACGCGCGAAAATACAGCATCGGGATATTGGCCGCGAATAGCCCTGGCCGCCGCCTTCAAATGGCGGGCCGGATCAATGTTTGAGCCCAGGCCAATCAGCGCCATTTGCGACCTCAAGCCAGGCTGCCCCGCTCGATGCGCACGGCCACGTTATTCGCGCTACTCACCGCCCCCGGTTTGGAAAGCTTCAGCCGGAGCCACGGCACGTTGAACTCATCCATGACGGCGCTGGCGCAATGCTCCGCCAGGGCTTCGATGAGCCCAAAGCTGCTGGATTCGACGAACTCGATCAGGCGCTTGGCCACGGATTTGTAGTTCAGGGTATGGTCGATATCGTCAGTCTCGCCCGCCTGGCTTATATCCCAGGCCATTTCCAGATCGAGGCGCACGGTTTGTCTGATCTCGCGCTCCCAGTCATAAATACCAATGATTGTCTGGATCTCCAGACCCTCGATCAAGATGCGGTCCAAGCTAGCCATGCATGTGCTCCTCGTTATTCCTCCCAAGCTTGACATGTGGCCGCCCCGCTAGACAATCCCTGCCTGACGCGAAAGGGGGAGCTCATATGAGTGATCAAGCTATCAAGGTATCAAAGAATATGGTGTCCTGCTCGGATAATGGCGAACATCCCCTTGTCTATATCGACCTGAAAAGCGGCAAGGGCAAGTGCCAGTATTGCGGCCAGGAGTTTATTCGCGTCGATGAGGATCAGCTCGAGCAAGCTAACTCATAGCGAGGGATGTCCTAGCATCCTTGCGGCGCTTGGATGCGCTGCCAGCATCAATCGCTTGCGTGATTGATGCTGTGAGAAAAGGCAAAACAGCGGTTTTTCCTTTTCGTACTGAAAAAGTTCCGGGATGGACTTATTCAGACCTTCCCAGATAATCGCTGTCGCTGTGCTTCATACAGGGCGATTCCCGCCGCAACTGATACGTTTAGCGATTCCATCGCGCCCTGCATCGGAATTTTTGCCAAGAGGTCGCATTGCTTGCGCACCAAAGGGCGCAGGCCCTTTCCCTCGCTTCCCATGACAATGCCAACAGAGCAAGTTAGATCGGCCTGATGTAAAGGGGTTGGCGTTTCCCCGGCCAGGCCAACCAGCCAGAAGCCGTGTTGTTGCAACTGATCCATAGCCCGCACCAGGTTGGTTACGCGCAACACTGGCAAACGGTGCATCGCGCCGCTGGCGGCCTTGGCGACCGTCGGCGAAAGAGGTGCGCTACGGTCGCGCGGGATGATCACGCCAGCGCATCCCGATGCTTCGGCGCTACGGATGCAGGCGCCAAGGTTGTGCGGGTCGGTGATGCAGTCGAGAAGCAGCACGGATGGGCGCTTTTCCATGTCCAGGCCTTGCAGCCAGACGTCAAAATCGGCCTGCGGCGCTTTCATCATGGTGGCGACTACGCCTTGATGCGGAGTGTCGTCAGCCATTCGGTCAAGCGTCTGACGCGGCGCGAATGTGACGCGCACATGCGCCTTCTTAGCCAGATCAATCAACTCGTCGAGGCGCGCATGGTGTTTTCCCTTCTCGATCGTGAGGTTCTGAATGGGCGCGCCGGATTGCAGTGCATGCTTGACTGCATGAATGCCGGGGATGGTTACCAACCTCCCCGCTCCTTGAACGAGATGGCTTCCTTGCCGGCCAGCAGAAAATGATCGAGCAGCTTGATATCCAGCGCCTGGCCAGCCTGTTCGACGATGCGCGTTAAGCGCATGTCGTCCTCGCTGGGGCGCGGAGTGCCGCCGGGGTGATTGTGGAACAGGATCAGGCCCTTGGCATCGAGCTCCAGGGCGCGCTTGATCAAATTGCGCGGATATACGGCGGTGCGGTCGATGGTTCCCTCGAACATGATTTCGGTGGCGACATGTCGGTGCTGTTGATCGACGAACACGGCGCCGAAGCATTCCATACCCCGGCCCTGAACGAGAAAACGCAGATGATCCTTGACCCGGTCGGGGCGGTCGAACACACGCTTGCCAGGAAGGTCCGAGGCCAGGTAGCGAATCTCCACCTGGCGGATCAGAGCCAGGAATACGGCCGCTTTTTCGCCTATGCCGGATACCTGGACAAGCTCAGCCACGGGTGCGTCAAACACGCCGGCCAGGGTGCCGAACTTATTCAGCAGGCGTTTGGCCAATGGCTTCACGTCGCTACGAGGAATCGCATACGTGAGCAGCAGCTCCACCACCTCGTAGTCGTGGAAGCCCTCCAGGCCATGTTGGGCGAAGCGGGCTTTCAAACGTTCGCGGTGGCCGCTGGCCGTGTCATCATTTCTGGCTGACATAGGCTATTTATACACCGCCGTCGGAGGCTTGGCATCCACGTATCGGGAAACGAAGGTTCGCTTTGACTGCCATATCGGTTTGCGCCAATGTGGGCGAGGTTAATCTGAATGGAGGGTGACCATGCGTGAGACCATCACAATCTCTACGGACAGGCGCGAGGAATTGATTGATATTACCGCCCAGGTCAAGGCCGTCCTGGCAGCCAGCGGCATCGACAATGGCCTCGTATGCCTTTATGCGCAGGGGGCGACCTGCGCCATGATGATTCAGGAAAACTGGGATGAAAGCGTGCGGACAGATGTCGTCGATTTGCTGCAAAAACTCATCCCGCGTGGCGTGTGGCTGCATGATCAACAGGATGGCAATGGAGACTCTCATTTGAAAGCGGGACTTGTCGGGCCTTCGGAAACGATTCCGATTGTCGAGGGCCGGCTTGGCCTGTCGCGCTGGCAGAATATCTTTTTCTGTGAATTTGATGGTCCGCGAAGGGAACGCAACATTATCTGCACCATTCTTGCTGACACAGGGCCTTAGCCAGAGTGAAGGGCACTATCCTTTCGGTGGAAGCTGCACCGATACTTTAAAGCCGCCCAGTTCGCTGGACTGACCGAATTGCATGGTCCCGTCATAGGAGTCCACGATATCCTTGACGATGGACAGGCCAAGTCCGTGCCCCTCTCTGACTTCGTCTGCCCGCACGCCGCGTTCGGCCAGGGCGTCGAGCAAATGCCGGGGGCTTCCCTCCCCATCATCCTCGATGCTGAAAACCAGCCCCGGAGCGTTCTCGATATGCAGCCGGACGCGTTTTTTCGCATGCTTACAGGCATTGTCCATCAGGTTACCGAACAGCTCCTGCATATCCTGCCGGTCCGCGGCAAAGGTGAGGCTGCGTGGAATCGACGTGACGATGCCGAGGCCGCGATCACGGTACAGTTTGTTGAGAATATCTGTCAGATCGCCCACGGTCTGGCTGATGTTGAGTTTCTGGCCATAGGCCTTGCCAGCCAAGCGGGCGCGGGTCAACTCGGTGTCGATACGATGGTGAATGATATCCAGCTGTTGTTGCATCTCCCGTGCGGACGGCGATTTATCCATTTTCCCCGATTCAAGCATTTGTTGCATCAGGGCCAGCGGCGCTTTCAGCGCATGCGCCAGATTGCCCAGGGCGTTGCGTGAGCGATCCAGGCGGCGCTTGATAACCGCCAACAGGTGGTTGAATTCCGTCACTAGCGGACGCACCTCGCCGGGAACATCCTCATCCAGCTGCTCCAGCTCGCCAGCCTCCCAGCGATGCATGTCCTCCTGCACGCGCTTCAGGCGTTTAAAGCTATTGCGCAGAATCAGAGCCTGCACCACCAGCAAAATAGCAAGGATAGCCGTGGTGATCAGGATATGATTCCACTGGAAGCGCGTGGTGTCGGCCTTCAGGCTGCTTAAATTCTCCGCAGCGGCAATGGTGACGCGGTAGTCATGCATGACAAATCCATGGCTTTCCATCAACAGCGGCTGAAGCTGGGGACCGGTGACATAGTGGCGCTCGATACTGCCTGTCGGCACCGGCTCAACGGGCAGAGTTTCATCCCACAGCGAGCGCGATGTCAGAGTACCGCCGTTTTCCACCAGGATGGTGAAGTAATGGCCGGAAAAAGGACGCTTGTAGGTTAGGGCGATGCGCTCATCGGGCAACGCGGGCCGGCCATCTTCGCTCAGCGTGAGAATGGCCAGTAGGCTTTCAATATCATGTTCCAGCCTCGTGGCGACAAAATCTTCCGTCATGTAGCGCAGGGAAAAACCCACGACAACAACCTGCACGCCAAACAACACAATCAAACTGATCAGCAGGCCTAGGCCAAGCCGAACCTGAAGCGATTGGCTCAAGCATGCTCTCCACAGGGTTGTCCGGATACTTCCTGGAGGGTGAGCGGTGTAAAAGCGCGTATTTCATGCCGCCGATGATCCAGGCCGGGCTGGGTCATTTTTCGATGTCTCCAAAAATATAGCCCTGACCACGGCGGGTTTTGATCATGTCCTTGCCGATAAGATGGCGCAGGCGGTTGACGTACACTTCCATGACATTGCTGTCGAGCTCGGTCTGATCGTCATAAACATGTTCGGCTAGCCGCGTCTTGGACAGCACCTTGCCAGGGTGCAGCATGAAATAGCGCAGCAGGCGAAACTCCGTGCCAGTAAGCTGAAGCTCCTTGCCTTTCTGGCTTACGCTTTGCTTGTCCTCATCGAGGCTCAGGCCATGCATTTCGATAGTGGCGCTGGCCAGCCCCTTCGAGCGGCGGATGAGCGCTTGCAGCCGGGCCAGTAATTCCTCGACATGGAAGGGTTTGGCCAGATAGTCATCGCCGCCTGCCTTAAAGCCTTCCACCTTTTCATGCCAGGCATCGCGCGCGGTCAGAATTAGCACCGGCATGGCATTGGATTTTTCCCGCCAGTTGTGCAACACCTCCAGGCCCGGCCGGCCAGGCAGGCCCAAATCAAGCACCACGGCGTCGTATTGGACCTCGTCGCCCATGTATTCCGCTTCGATGCCGTCCGCCACCGCATCGACGGCGAAGCCCGCCTTCCTTAGCTCTTCATCCAGTCCCTGGCGCAGTTTGTCATCATCTTCAGCCAGCAGGATACGCATGGTTAGCGGTGTGGCGCCATTCGGACGATTTCACCGGTGTAGGGATCAACCATCACTTCATGCAACTCGTCATTCCTGTCCAGAACGTCGAGTTCATAGAGTGTCCTACCATCCTCTTCATAGATTTCCACCTCGAGAACATCGCCCTGCTGGGCGTTCTGAACCCGCTTGATAATCTCTACAAGAGGGATGAATTCACCCTTTTGCACCATGGCCCTGGCGCGTTCGTTGTCTTCGTCGGCAAAGCACGGGCTAGCCGCCAGCAAGAGTGCTGCTGCAAATCCGGCCAGCGCTGTTTTAATCATCCCAGCGGCCGTGTCCTGGAATGTCGATGCCATGTTCTTCATAGATTCCCTTCTCTGCTGTGGTGTGGCAAGCCTGACAGTTCGACAGCGATCCCACCTTGGGATTGCCTGTCACCAGTCGATCTGGCAACTCCCTGTGCTCACGCCGGATATAGGGCACTTCGGTGATGCGAAGCGGCGCTTCGCCCTTTATCGAACGCGCGATCTTCTTTGAGCGCTTGGCGCTTGCCTTGTCGGCGGCGTTGTCCACCAGATAGCTTGTCAAAGCCTCCTGCACGTCAGCTTCCAATTCTGCATTATCGCCAAAATGATCTTCCAGTTCCACCATCATCCTGCGCCAGGATGCTGCTGGCAACAGGCCGGGCTGGTACGCAAAGTGGCAGGCGCCGCATTCCTCAGCATATGCCTGATTGCTCACCGGCTCCACGCCCGGCGGCCGCTTGAACATGCCGCCGCGTCGATCGTCGTCGCTTATGGCGACTGAGGCAAACAGCATACCCCAGGCAGCCACCATCATCATAGCCCAATATTTCGTTTTCATACCTATCTCCTTGTTATTGAGTGCGCAGGAAGGTCAGGATATCGCCCTTTTCCTGTGGAGAGCATTCCCGTCCCCATGTCCATTTGCAGTTGCGTTTGAACCATTTCTCGATCTTGGCGGTGTCCGTCAAGCGTTCGGCATTGGCGCTGGGCGCCAGAGGCTCAATCACTTTGCCCGTGCGTGCATGGCTGCCCTGCTTGCTTAACTCCGTGCCATGACAGGTCGCGCAATCAACCTCTTTTCCACTGTCCTTGCGGATGTGCTTTTCAAACCACTTTGCCTTACCTCGCTCGGCATCGAAGCCGCTTGCTCCTTCGCTTATATACAGATCGAGCAGATCGTCGGCGGGGCTGGCGTGCGCCGGTATAGCGCCAAGAGCGAGTACGATCATCAGGCTCAGAATTTCACTTTTCATATGCATCTCCCGTGAGCGAATTTTGACATGCGACTTTCTTGTGGCCCGTGATCATGGACGCCATCAGGTTTTCTCGCTGCAGAACGCTTTCGATCAACACCCCAGCGAGATGAATGAGAATGGAAAGAATGACAAGGTTGACCATTAGATCGTGAACAAGGCCCAGCATCTCTTCCCAGCGCGCATCCACGCCTGACAGCCATGGCGCCAGCGGGCCGGCTCCATCTTCGGCCGCGTAAAGGCACATGCCACTGATGGCCAGCAGGAAAAGGCAGGTAAGCAACCAGAAGATCATGGCGCCGCCTGCCGGATTGTGCCCGGTGTGGCGCTGCGCCCGCAGGCGCAGCACATCGCGGAGATGACGTCCGATGTCAGAAAGAGTGAAGGCAAAGTCGGAAAAGCGTGCATGGCGGCTGCCAACAAAGCCCCACACGCTACGCACGCTGATCAACAGCAAAACGCCATAGCCAGCGGCAAGATGCAGGTAAAACCAGTCATCGGCCAGGAAATAGGCCATGGCGAAGGATGCCGCGAGAAGCCAGTGAAAGCTCCGCACCAGCGGGTCCCAGACGGGCTTGGTCGGTTGCGTCGCGCTATGAGGGTCGGTTTCCATCATGGTGGCCAAGATAGGGGCAGTGTCTGAAATCAAGCTGAACAATTGCCATGGACAAAGCGCCAATTTGCCATGGATATGCGCGATACGCGAAATAGGCACGTAAATTGCTAGAGCTTAAGTCAATTGTTTCTGGGGATTGGCCAAACATGAGCGGGGAGACGAAATGATCGACGATGACGCGCTCGGAAAAGACCGAGTGAAGCAGAACTCCGACCATTATGTGGCGTGCATGCAAAAAATTGCCCAGGCGATCGGCAAATCCTTCGATCCCGATGAACTGCTGAGCAATGTTGTTGCCTGCCTGCGTGATATCTATGGCGCAGACCGAGCCTGGTTGCTATACCCCTGCGACCCGGAAGCCGATGCTTGGACCGTGCCGGTCGAGTCATGCGATCCAGATTATCCAGGCTTGTTTGAGACGGGCGAGTTGGTGCCGCTCGACGATGATTCGAGAGCCCTGATCAGGCAAATACTTGTGGCTGAAGGGCCGGTGGCGTACACGGATTTGCCGCCTGAACTCGACTGGGTTAGGCGTTTTTCCATTTGCTCGCAGATGGTGATGGTCGTGAGGCCGGCGGATGGCAAACCCTGGCTGATGGGTATGCACCAGTGCTCGCATACGCGCGACTGGTCCGACGATGAACAAGTTCTTTTCAATGACATCGCCAATCGCCTGGGCGAGACGCTGGGGGCAACCTATTTGCGCCTCGAACTGCAAAAGAACGAGAGGAGGCTCAAGCTTGCTCTTGATGCGGCCAATGAGGGCCTGTGGGACTTCAATCTCATGACGGACGAGGCCTATTTCAGTCCGCAATGGCTGACCATGCTGGGTTACGAGGCCGGACAAGTTGAGCCTTGCCTGGGTTCCTGGGAGAAGTTGCTGCATCCGGACGATAGGGTGCGGGCTCTGCAAATCTTCCAGGATCATTTGTATGGCCTGACTGAGCAATACGAGGATGAATTTCGCTTAAGAGCGCGCAATGGCGAATGGCTGTGGATACTGGCCAGGGGCAAGGTAGTGGAGCGTGATAGCGTAGATATGGCCATGCGCGCCGTGGGTACGCATATGGATATCAGCGACCGCAAGCGGACGGAGCAGGCATTGCGCGAGTCAGAAGAGAAATTCCGGGCGGTGACCGAAAATGCACTGGTCGGCGTCTATCTGATCCAGGGTGACGTTTTCAAATACGTCAATCCAAAACTGGCCCATACCTTGGGCTATGAACCCGAGGAAATCATCGGACGCTTACATCCGAAGCAGCTGATTGCCGAGGAATCATGGCCTGCGGTGAAAGAGCAGATTCGCAAGCGGATGAGCGGCGAGATCAGCGAGGTTCATTATGAATTCAAGGGTCGCAGCAAGTCTGGTGGGATCGTGGAGGTCGAAGCCTATGGCTCCACCACCATCTATCGCGGCAAGCTAGCCCTGATCGGCACCTTGCTGGATATTACGGAAAACAAAAGGACCGAAAAGGCGCTCCGGGAGTCACAGAACATGATGCGCCTGGTGCTCGATACAATTCCCGTGCGTGTCTTCTGGAAGGATCGAGACTCCAATTATCTGGGTTGCAACCGGAGATTCGCCGAGGATGCGGGCCTGGCTTCACAGGATGAAATCATAGGCAAGGCCGATTTCGATCTCGCCTGGAGCGAGGAGGCGGAAGCGTATCGCCATGACGACCGTGAAGCCATCGAAACGGGCGCGCCGAAACTCAATTATCTGGAATCGCAGACCCTGCCCGGTGGCGCCAGGGCGCGCCTGCGCACTAGCAAGATTCCCTTGCCGGATGCGGAGGGCAGCATTATCGGCGTGCTCGGATGCTATGAGGATATTACGGCTCAGGAGGCGCTGGAAGGTCAGTTGCGCCGAGCACAGAAGGCAGAAGCGCTGAGCACCCTGGTCGGCGGCTTGGCCCATGATTTCAACAATGCTCTTTCAGGCATGATGGGTATGCTTTATATGGCCATGCAGGAGGTTCAGGACAGGCCTGCCGTGGTCAAGCGCTTGTCACGCATCGACAAGCTGTGCACGGATGCGGCCGATACCATCAGGCAGCTGATGACATTCGTGCGCCAGGGCAAGCTGGAGATGAAGCCCGTATTGATGAACGAGTTTATCGAGGATTCCATGGCGGTGATGCGTATGGCCATCCCGGAAAATATCGAGTTTCGTCATACGGTGTGCGATCAGGAGCTTTGCATTCACGGCGACAGCTCACAGCTCCAGCAGGTGTTGCTTAGCCTGTGCAGCAATGCGCGTGATGCGCTGGATGGCAGAGAGCATGGCCTGATCGAGCTCAATGTCGAGGCCATGGTGCTTGATGAAGTGCAGCAGCGTCTGCAGCCACAGGGCCTAAAGAGCAGTTGCTGCGCACACATTTCTCTGAGGGATAATGGTTGCGGCATCAAGGCGGCGGATACGGAGAAAATCTTTGACCCGTTTTTTTCCAGCAAGCATGTCGGCAGGGGTGCTGGGCTTGGTCTTGCCACGGCCTATGGCGTGGTCGAAATGCATGGCGGGTGCATCGATGTCGAAAGTGAGGTGGGGGAAGGCTCCACATTCCATCTTTACCTGCCCCTGCAAATGGATGCTAAAAGCGCTTCTAAAGCAGCGGATAGTCCAGCCCAGCGGCAGAAAACCATTCTGCTGGTGGATGATGAAGATTACGTGCGCGAGGCCGTTGACGCGCTTCTTGTCAGCATGGGCTATCGTGTGATTCAGGCGACGAATGGACAGGAGGCCGTTGAGCGCTTTACGGGAGAAGTGGAAAGCATTGACCTGGTGATCATGGATGTGGTGATGCCGCAACTGGGTGGCGTGCCGGCAGCCAAGCAGATTCGTGAGCTTAAGCCCAAGATCCCTATCATTATGGCCAGCGGCTATGACCATGAGTTTGACGATGAGGTGATGAAGCAACGATACAGCATGAAACTGCTTACCAAGCCTTACCGGCCGAAATCACTGGGCAGCACCATTCGCCAGATGCTGGATCGCGCCGCCTAAAGTCAAGCTCTCCTGTTGACGGGTGGCTTAGCTCTCAGACCAGACTAGCACCGGCTTGCGCGCCGCCGTGGTTTCGTCGAGTCGGCCGCGGATGGGTTTTTCAGGGGCGCGCTGCAAATGCTCGGTGTCGCCGCGCGCGATCTCGTCGGCGATTTGCAGCATGGCGTCGATGAATCCGTCCAGCGTGGCTTTCGATTCAGTTTCCGTCGGTTCGATCAGCATCGCTCCGTGCACGATGAGTGGGAAATACACGGTCATCGGATGGAAGCCAAAATCAATCAGGCGTTTGGCGATGTCCAGCGTTTTCACCCCATGGCGCGTCTGCTTGTCATCGGAAAGCAGGCATTCATGCTTGCACAGGCCGGGGAAAGGCACGTGGTAGGCGTCTTTTAGCTTCGCCAGCACGTAATTGGCATTGAGCACAGCATCCTCAGCGATCAGATGCAGGTGATCGCGGCCGAAGGCGGCAATGTAGGCAATCGCCCGCATCATCACGCCGGCCTGCCCTATCGCTCCCAATACCGGCCCAATACTTGCATCGGCCTCATGCTGCAAGCGGTAGCCATCACCGTCTTTGGTGATTCGAGGCACGGGCAGGTATGGTGCTAAGATGTCGTTCACCGCGACAGGGCCGCCACCAGGGCCGCCGCCACCATGTGGTGTGGAAAATGTTTTGTGCACGTTGATGTGCAGACAGTCGATGCCCATGTCTCCGGGCCGGGCTACGCCGACAAGGGCGTTCAGGTTGGCGCCATCGCCATACACCAGCCCGCCAGCTTCATGAATAATTCGGCAGATCTCGGCGATATCAGTCTCGAACATGCCTGCGGTATTGGGGTTGGTGAGCATGAGCGCGGCCACTTCATCATCCAGCTTGGCCCGCAGTTCATCCAGATCGATGCGGCCGTCTGCACCCGATTTTAGTTCAACAGTGTACATGCCGCACAGGGCAGCGGAGGCGGGGTTGGTGCCATGCGCTGAATCCGGCACCAGCACCTTGCGCCGCTGTGTGTCGCCACGCGCATCCAGGCAGGCGCGAATCATCATCAGGCCTGCGAGCTCCCCGTGCGCGCCGGCGGCCGGTTGCAGCGTCACATGCGGTAGGCCGCTGATTTCACCCAGCCAATCCTGCAATTCGTACAGCAAGCCCAGCATGCCTTGCACCGTATCCTCGGGCTGATCTGGATGCAGATGGGCGATGCCAGGCAGGCGTGCCACCTGTTCGTTAACGCGCGGATTGTATTTCATGGTGCACGAGCCCAGAGGATAAAAACCGGTCTCAATGCCGTGGTTCCATTGGCTCAGGCGCACGAAGTGGCGCACGCATTCGGGCTCCGCCAGGCCGGGGATGCCAGCTGATTCGGACCTAACGAACGCGGCCAGGGCTGCGGGCAATGGCGCATCGACGCCTGGCAGGCTGATGCCGGAATGCTGGCTGCCGTGCTCAAACAGCAGGTCTTCTTCGTGCTGCAAGCCGGTAACGCCGGAATATCGTCTCTGGCTCATCGGCTGTGCTCCAGTGCGTCGATATAATCGGCGACATCGGCTTCCTCGATCATCTCGGTGGCGGCGACAAGCAGATGCCTGGCATCGGCATCCTTCTCCAGCTGTTCCAGCGGAATGCCGGCGAACATATGCCGCTGGCTGGCTGCGCTGAGGAAGCGGTCACGTCCGGCCTGATCGGAAAAGCTCAGCACGGTTTCGTTGTAACGCGGCCCATTCGCCGCCGTCACGTGTGTGGGCAGGCCAGCCACGAGACGGTCGAGTGCTGCGGCTGAGCGCTCAGCCACGCTCTTCAGTCCCGCATCGCCCATCAGGCTCATGTAGGCGGCGGCGGCGGTGCACATCAGCCCCTGGTTGGTGCAGATGTTCGAGGTCGCCTTTTCGCGGCGGATGTGCTGCTCGCGGGTGGACAGGGTGAGCACGAAGCCGCGCTTGTCATTGGCATCCGTGGTCATACCACATACGCGCCCGGGCATCTGGCGCAGGTACTTCTGTTTGCAGGTAAACAGTCCTAGATGCGGGCCGCCATAGCCCATGGGGATGCCCAGGGCCTGGCCAGAACCCACGACGATGTCGGCGCCGAATTCGCCTGGGGGCTTCATCAGACCGAAGGCCGTGGCGTCCGAGAACACTGCAACCAGCAGCGCGCCAGTGGCGACGCAGGCATCACGTAGCGGAGAAAGATCGTAGACATGGCCGAAAAAATCAGGGTATTGCACGATCACGCAGGCCGTTTTCTCATCCAGCGCATCGGTTAGAGCCGCTGTGCCCGTGGTAAACCCTTCACCCGCCGCCACTTCCAGTACTTCGCCGCTCAGACGCGAGAGGTAGTTGCTGGTCACGGCGCGATAGCGCGGGTTGACGCTGGCCGACAGGATGACTTTTTCGCGCCGGTTGATTCTTCTGGCCATCAGGGCGGCCTCGGCTGTGGCTGTGGCGGCTTCGTACATCGAGGCGTTGGCTATATCCATGCCGGTCAGTCGCGCGATCATGGTCTGAAACTCAAACAGGGCCTGAAGCGTTCCCTGGGCGATTTCGGGCTGGTAGGGCGTGTAGGCGGTCAAAAATTCGCCGCGTGAAATGATGTAGTCCACCGCCGCCGGAATGAAGTGATGGTAGGTGCCGCCGCCTAGAAAGCAGCGCGTATTGGCGGCATGGCGGTTGCTCTCCGAGGCGGCCGTGAACTTGCGCACTATGGCCGCCTCGCTCATGGCGGGGGGTAGATTTAGGCTACCCTGTTCAATGTGGAAACCGGCCGGGACATCGGCAAACAGGTCGCGAACACTGGCGCAACCAATATCACTGAGCATGGCCGCCCGGTCGGCGACGGTGTTGGGTAAAAAACGCAAGGATTCGCTTTAAAACAGGAAAGGCGTGGGATGCAACTGTGCTGGGTGCACGCTGGCGGTCAAGCGCCAGTCCGTGGTTTTACGCCTCATTGAGATACTCCGCATATGCCTCGGCATCCATCAGGGCATCAAGCTGGGAGGGGTCGGATAGCTTGATTTTGGCCAGCCAGCCCTCACCGTAGGGATCGCTGTTTACAAGCTCAGGCACGGTTTCAAGGCCGGCATTGACCTCAATGACTTCTCCGCCGGCAGGAGCGTAGACATCGGAAACCGCCTTGACCGATTCGACCACGGCAAAGGGCTCGGCCGCTTGCACCTGGCGGCCAGTCTCCGGCACTTCGACGAATACGATATCGCCCAATGCGTCCTGGGCGTGATCCGTCAGGCCTATCATCGCTACGTCGCCGTCAAGCTTCAGCCATTCATGTTCCTTGGTGTATTTCAGTTCAGCTGGGATGCTCATGGACTATCTCCTCATCTGGGGCGTCGGCTCTCTGGCGTCAACGCCGAACGTTACTGCGAATAAAGGGAAGTTTCACCCGTTCGGCCGCTATGGGTTTTCCACGGATGTCCACGGCCAGTTCATTAAGCTCAGCATGTTCCGGTGAGATGTAGGCGATGGCCACTCCGCAGCCTGCCAGCGGTGAGTGTGCGCCTGACGTTATCACGCCTGTTTCCACGCCGCCGGCCAGTACCGCATAGCCCTCGCGCGGTACGCCGCGCCCAGCCAGCTTCAGGCCGATAAGTATTTTTTCCGGTCCGGCCTGACGGCGCTGTGCCACGGCTTCCTTGCCGACAAACTCGCCCTTGTCGAGCTTGGTGATCCACATCAGCCGCGCTTCCACCGGTGTGACATCGGCGCTGATCTCATGGCCATAGAGGGCATAGCCCATTTCCGTACGCAGCATATCGCGCACGGCCAGGCCGCAGGGCGTTGCCCCAGCCTGGAGCAACGAATGCCACAGCCCATCCGCCGCGTCATTGGCCAGATAAATCTCGAAACCGTCCTCGCCCGTGTAACCGGTGCGCGAAATCATGGCCGGCGCGCCATTCAGCCGACAACGGGCAAAGCGGTAATAGGCGATAGATTCCAAGTCTGTATCCGCGAGATCCTGCAACATGGCCTGGGCGGCTTGCCCCTGGATGGCCAGCAGGGCGGTGTCATCGGATTCGTCGATGACATCCACGTTAAACTCAGTCGAGAGCTTCAGCAGATGCGCGACGTCTTTTTCTCTATTCGCGGCGTTGATGCACAGGTAAAACTCATCCCCGCTTATGCGATAGGTGGTGATGTCATCGATGAACGTGCCGGCGTCGTTCAGCAGGGCGGAATATTGCACCTGCCCGTCGGCGAGTGCGGCCACATCATTGCTCGTGACGTATTGCAGGAAGTCCAGGGCTTTCTCACCGCTGATGCGCACCTGCCCCATATGCGAAATATCGAAAATGCCAGCGGCGGTCTCGCGCACGGCCTGATACTCGGCCAGCACGCCAGCAGGATATTGCACCGGCATGAAAAAGCCGGCGAAGGGCACCATCTTGCCTCCCAGCGCCACATGCGCCTCATGCAGCGGCGTTTTATTCAGATTATTCACGACATTGTTCTCCTGCATGTGTTCGGAATGCCTGCACGGTGTTGGCCATCAGCATGGTAATGGTCATCGGGCCAACCCCGCCAGGAACGGGCGTGATCCACGATGCGCGCATCCTGGCCGGCTCAAACTCAACATCGCCGACCAGCTTGCCGCTGCTGTCACGTGTAATGCCGACATCGAGCACGATGGCGCCAGGTTTGATCCATTCGCCCTTGACCAGCCCTGGCTTGCCGGCGGCGGCGATGACGATGTCGGAACGCTGGATATGGGCGGCGATATCGGTGCTGAAGCGGTGCACGATGGTCGGCGTGGCACCGGCCAGCAAAAGTTCAAGCGCCATGGGGCGGCCGACGATGTTGGAGGCGCCAACAATACAGGCGTTCTTGCCGTACAGGTCGCAGCCCGTCTCCTCAAGAAGCTTCATGCAGCCATAAGGCGTGCATGGCCTGAGCCCCGGCATGCGCAGGGCCAGCCGGCCGATGTTGTAGGGGTGGAATCCGTCCACATCCTTGTCTACGGCAATGGCCTCAATGACCACTTCGGCATCGATATGCGCGGGCAGCGGCAATTGCACCAGAATGCCATCCACGCGCGAATCCTCATTCAGCCTGGCAATAAGTTCGAGCAGTTCCAGCTGGGTTGTCGTAGCAGGAAGATCATAGGCAAATGAGCGCATGGCGATTTCCGAGCAGGCTCGCTTCTTGTTGCGCACGTACACCTGCGATGGCGCATCCTCGCCCACCAGCACCACGGCCAGGCCCGGCGCTCGATTATGCTTCTTATACAGCGTTTTCACCTCGAGCCGCAGCTCATCGCGCATGCGCGATGAAACCGCCTTGCCGTCGAGGATGTGTGCGCCTCCCATGCGTGGATTGTTGCAGGAAGCAGGCAGTGGGTAAACCGTGTCGGCGAAGGCCGTTTCCACTCCTGCTCTAATACAGGTATTCGAGCCTGGCCGTGACGGCGCTTAGGTTCTCCGTATTGCCCTGAACGCCCAGCACATCGGTCACACTCTTGCCGATAAACTCGAGATCGAACACGACATTTCGCATTACCGCATACCAGGCGCCGATCATCCAGGTCTTGGTGGAAGAGCTCACCTTGCCTGGCTGGCCGGTGAATTTGGTTTGAGAGAAGTCGTAACCAAACCTTCCGCCTACGGGGCCTGATGAGGCGGTGAACACCGGGTAGACGCCAAACCATGTGTCATCCGCCGGTCCTTTCGCCTTGCTTATCTGATCGGCCCTGAACTGCCAGGGCAGATAAAAGCCAAGGTTGATATCCCCAATCGTTCCCTGCGCCTCAAGGTCGATGCCGTATTGCTGCGTGGTGGTATTAACAGCGCCGGTCACGGCGGCGGCATAATCGCCTATTTTGATCTGGGAATACCAAGCGCCGGCCACGATGTCGAATGCGCCCAGTGGGAACGTCAAAGCGGTTCGCAGATACGGCGACACATGCAAATCAGCGGTACCACCCTGCGTGCCGATTGCCGGGCTGATGCCGGCCACGGCCACATAGATAAGATCATACAGGTGGGCATAGACCCCGGCTCCCCCCATGCGGCCAGACATGACGCCCTCGCCATCAGCATCGAGCGCCACGAAGGCATGCTGCCAGCCCCGCAAATTGGGGCTGATAGCATTGGACGGGTCGTTGAACACGTAAGTGGCGCCTTTGGTCCTGGAAAAGCCACCGGCCAGGGCTATGGGGCCTAAACTCGTATCCCATACGTATGCCAGCTTCAGGTGGTCAATGTCCATCTTGCCTTTTACCAGGTTGACCTCTGTGATTGCCCCCATGTGTTTGCCAATGTGGCCAGCGATGAAAAGGTCCGCTCGCTCTGGCGCTTGCAAGCCCGGCGGTTCGCTGACACCGCCAACCGTAGGCATTTCGATGACGCCACCACTGGATAGCACATTGACATCCTGATCCTTGGTTTTGCCGTTGGAAATGCGCACCCTCAGGCGCAGGCTGGCGTTGAGGTCGACCGGCAGAGAGAGGGATTCATCTTCCATCAGTCCTTGCTCGCCGACGTCACGGAATGAGTTCATGCGGAAACGGCGGCCCTCTGCATTGAGTCTGGGCATGACCGCGAAGTGGCATGCCTGGCAGGATTGACCGGTCTGCTGGGAAAATGCCGGGATGGCCGATGCCTTTTCTGGATCAGCACCAATGGCCGCGCCACCCAGCATGGCCATTGCCAAAACATGAAGCATTCGTTTCTTCATCCATCCCTCCAACTTATTCGCCCAATAGCGCCAAAAGCCGAAACCTTGGTGTCAAGCGGCGCGTTGGTCAAGGTGTCAGGACGCAGGGTGTTGCATCCACAACTATCGTCATTGCGCCGAGCGGTGAAGCAAGCCCGTGAGATTGCCGCGTCGAACCAAGGTCCTCCTCGCAATGACTGGGGGAGGCATAAAAAAAGCGGGGGCATATGCCCCCGCTTTCCTTGGTCCAATCCGAAGACTGGCTTAGTACACGTACTCCACCGCAGCGGTGATTGCGCTGTGTTTATCGGTGTTGCCAAGTGCGCCATCGTCCCACTTGCTGTTGTCGTACTCGAGGTTAACCACGACGTTCTGGGCGACGTCATACCAGGCGCCGACCACCCATGTCTTGACCTTCTCTTTCGGAGTAGCCGTACCCTTGAACTCGATCGTGGCATAGTCATAGCCGAGGCGAGCGCCGAAGTGGCCGGAGGCCACGGTCAGCATCGGATACAGGCCGGTCACGTCATTGTCCGTGGTGGCGGTGGCCTGTGTCCAGTCCTCGCCCTTGATCTGCCAGGGAAGGTAGAAGCCGATGGACACGCCATTAACCGCGCCCTGCACCTGCAGGTCCACGCCGTACTGTGTGGCGGTCTGGTTTGACACGCCAAGCAGAGCGGAGTTGTAGTCACCCAGCTTGTTGGCGTAGTACCAGCCACCGGCCACAACATCAAAGCCAGCCACGGCGCCCGTGAAAGCAGCGCGCACATACGGTGACAGCTTGAAGTTCACAGCCATGCCGTTGTTAATCGCAGCAGGAATCACGCCACCCAGTGCCAGATAGGCCATGCCGTTGAGGTGGGTGTACAGACCGAGCGCGGTCGCGCCGCCGGAATTAACACCGGCATTCGTACCGTTCCAGGTCGAGTCGACGCCAAGGGCAACCGATTGCCAGCCCCAGCCGGCCAGATTGTTGCCGAAGACGTTGGACGGATCGTTCAACAGATAAGGCACACCACGGCTTGTGGTTGAGCCGCCGGCGATGGCCACGGGGCCCATCTCGGTGTCATAGACAAAGGCCAGCTTGTAGTGCTCAAGGCCAGTATGACCCTGGATCAGACCGATGGTGGTTACGCCACCGAAGTTGTCGCCGTAGCGGCCACCTACTACCAGCTCGGCATCGGTCGGCCAGGCAACAGCGGTATTAGAGTGAATCCGACCAACGGCAGGGGCGGGGGGGATGTCCTCAAGGAAGAAAATGCCGCCGCCAAACTCTTCAACACCGTTATACTCATATTTACCATTGGAAATGGCGAGCATCATGTTAAGGCCGGCATTGAAAGAGGCCGGCAGGGACAGGCCCTCGTCCTCGATCAGGCCCTGCGTGCCAGTGTCACGGAAGGCGTTGATGCGGAACTTGCGGCCGAAATCATTCAGTCGCGGAATGGACTGGAAGTGGCAGGCCGAGCAGGCCTGACCGGTCTGACGTGCAAAAGCCGAGTTGGCCAGTGCACTCGTAGGCGCCATGGCAACAGCCGAGAACGCCACAACCGCGAAAGCCGCGGCGGAAACAATCAATTTTTTCATATCGGATTACTCCTCCTATTAGATAGGGCAAACCAGCTTTGATTTGCCGCCTCGTGGGTTCCTGATGCCTCTCAATTCCGTTTCGCAACAAAATCATGAAGATGCACCAGTCCCCTCGAGAACAGGCCGAACATTGCTGCCTTCTAGAGGGCGCGTCAATGTGATGCACGCAACATGTGGCATTTTGTTACACATCTTCCAACACATTGATTTTAAATAGGTCGAGTATCTGAGGCCTTTCTTACGGATGCTCTGACTTGTTCAGAGCGCCCGTGCAGCCCATGGACGGGCCACCAAAATCGAACACGCAGGTATTTTATTTTGCGAGTAAAGGTTAAATCGCGCTTTTACCTGTGCGTACTGAATAAGGGCAGGGATGCACTTCTAGGAGTACATGGCTTCCCTGAATATCGCATCGATATTCCCATTCCAGCGCCGGTGATAGGCCTCCAGCCAGACATCGGCCTGAGTCTGCCCCCTGTCTATCGCCTCACTCAATGGGCGCAGGAACTTCACCTCATTTTCATCGTCCGTATTACGCACATCCAGTTGTAGCAGGCCGCTGCGGGCGATGTCCAGCATCCGTCCACACAATTCAAGCGCGGTGACATCGCGGAATTCGGTGGCAAAGCCTTGTATGGCCACACGCTGGCGCAGTGTCACAACCTCTTCATATTGCCAGTCGGCCACCATATGCCAGGCCGCATCCAGCGACCGAGGGTCGTATAGAATCCCCTTCCACAGAGCCGGCAGCGAGCATATCCATGGCCACGGGCCGGCATCGGCGCCGCGCATCTCCAGATATGTCCTCAGACGCACATCCGGGAATACGGTGCTGTTGTGCAGGTTCCAATCATCCAGGGTTGGGAATTCATGCGGCAGCGCACTCAGCTTGCCCTGCATGAATTGACGGAAGCTCGCCCCGGCGCAGTCTATATATCGGCCATCGCGCATAATGAAATACATCGGTGCGTCGAGCACCCAGTCCGTGTAACGCTCAAAGCCGAAGTCATCGTCAAAGATCATGGCCGGGGCGCCGGTTCGTGCCGGATCGGTATGGCTCCAGCAATGGGCGCGGTAGGAGGCGAAGCCGGAAGGCTTGCCGTCGGCGAACGGAGAGGCGGCATACAGCGCAGTTACCAGCGGTTGCAGGCAATAGGCGATGCGCATTTTTCTGGCCATATCGGCTTCCGATTCGAAATCCAGATTCGCCTGCACGGTGGCGGTGCGCAGCATCATGTCCAGCCCAAGGCTGCCAACCTGGGGCATATAATGTTTCATGACGTGGTAACGCGGTTTTGGCATCCAGGGGATGTCCTCACGCGGCCATTTGGGCTGGAAGCCCAGGCCAAGAAAGCCGATGCCGAGCTGATGGCTGATTCCTCGCAGCAAGCGCAGATGCTCCCCGACCTCAGCACAGGTCTCATGCATGGTGGCCAGAGGTTGGCCGGACAGCTCCAGTTGGCCGCCCGGCTCCAGCGTGATTGAGGCCGCGCCGTTTTTCAGCGCGATGATGTTGCCTTCCTCATAAACGGGCTGCCATTCATCCGAGGCGAGCATGGCAAGCACGCTTTTGATGCTGCGTTCGCCGTCATAGGGGATGGGTTTTAGCGAATCAAGGCAAAAGCCGATCTTTTCGTGTTCGGTGCCGATGCGCCACGCCTGCCTGGGCTTGCAGCCCGAGGCGTAGGTGTCGATCAGCGTGTCCCGGTGCAGGGGAGGGGAAGCCATCGGCCAAGCATAAGCGCCTGCAATCCGGCTTGCACTGTGTTTTTAGACCTGCTATTGCTAGTTACATGCTTTCCGCGCATGCGGGAAGTCGGCGGGCCATGGATGACGCGCACAAATTTCAATCACTACGAGGGGAGGTTCAAATGAGAAGATACAAATTCATCGCCACTGTTGTGGTGGCCCTGCTTGTGCTCTGCCTGGCATTGGCAGCACCTGGCTTCGCCGATGAAATGCTGAATGTGAATATGGCGACAGCCGAGCAGCTTGAAGAAATCAAGGGTGTGGGTGAAAAGACGGCCAAAGCGATCGTGGAATACCGTGAAGCACACGGCCCGTTCGCGAGTCTGGATGACCTGATCCAGGTCAAGGGGATTGGTGAAAAGAAGCTGGCGGCAATGCGCGAGCATTTGACGGTTGGCGCAAACAATCCGTGTAATCCCAAATAAGGAAAGTTGGATTAGCCTTTCCAGGTAAGGGTGGCAAGCAATTGGGGACAGGCCAACGCCTGCCCCCAATTGCGCAGCTTTGCTGTAACTCCCTGCATATGCTTTGATAAGGCACATGATGAGCCGCATTCGAGTCCGCGAGAGAAATGCCTCCATGATCGAACGCGAGATAATACATGGGTAAATGTGTTTGATCGTGTTGAGGACTTCTATAGGGCGCCTCTAATAATAGAGTCGCCCGTGCGGTATATAGATGTGCCGCCAAAATCATACGATGCAAGCGTTTGACTTTGTGAGGAAAGTCGAAATCTAATTTTGGCTTCCTGTGCTAATAATTGGCAGGACGCCAATTATTATGGAACGCAATAAATGCCTGCTGAATCAAGGGGCCCACTATTGTGTCTCGGTTTGCTAAGCCGCCCGAGCCCGAAGAAAAGAGAGAACGCTACTTTTTAGCGAATACCGCATCCATATGGACAGGGTTAATTCATAGGTGTTTCAACCGTTCGCTCACCACCCCGATAAACACACTGTACATGATAACTGGCGCCCTGAGCGAGATCGTCTTTTGAAATAAAATACCGCATTACAGGAATAATCGCTTGACTAAAATCACAATATTTTTGCGCTTCAAAACCCGTTATCTGGATGATTGAACCTTTGGTGCAGTTCTCCAGGGATTTGCAAATTTTCCCTTCATTGGCAAAGGAGATATTCTGAAATGAGAGCAGTAATGTCATCAATAGAATGGTTTTACATATCTTCACAATTGCCTCCTTATTCGTAGGAATTGCCTTCGACAACCGCCGCAAACAGGGCGCTTTTCAATCGAATAGGAGAGCGCGAAAGGTCCCACCAAGCACTATACGCCACCCATGGCCACTAATCCCGCTTCAGCAAATATCTACTGCCTCAATCGTATATCCTTGGGTCGATGGGGGCCTTGCCTTCTTGATCAACAGAAGTTGTGCTTTCAGCGTCAGCCTTTTGATCGATTAACTCCATCGCCGCGTTGCGCTGATCCTGTGAGACGTAAGGTTCCAGGGTGATGACGAGCTTTTTACCGTGCTCGTTACTTTGTCGCGCGGCCAACGTGGCAAATGCATAGGCGCGAACGTAATCTTGTTTGACGCCCTGGCCCAGGGCGTAAAGCGTGGCCAGCTTATATTGTGCTTCGGCATATTTGTGCGCCGCGGCCTTGGCCAGCCAAACGGCGGCCTCTTCATGGTCCTGTTGCACGCCCTGGCCGAGAATGAAGCGGATGGCTAGCGAATATTGTGCTTCGGGCAGATCCTGTTCGGCGGCGAGCCGGAACCATTTGGCGGCCTTGATCTCGTCCTTTTCGGCGCCCTGGCCGAGGATGTAGCGCAGGCCTAGCGAATACTGAGCCTTGGCATGGCCCGCCTCGGCCGCGGTGCGCAGGATGGGAAGCGCCCTGGCATAATCCTTGGCCAGCACAGCCTTCATGCCCTCGGCATATTCCTTCTCACCCGCGGCCAGGGCTGTCCCGCTCGTGAATAGCAGCAGAACCAGCGTCAGCATGATTTTCTGTAGCATGTACCGTTGTTCCTCCCTGGTTGTCAGGCCATACTTTAACGCCGGGGGAAGGAGGATGGCAATCTGGGGCGGGCATCGTGCGATTACGTAAGATCATGAGCGGCGGGCAAACCGGGGTGGACCGGGCTGCCCTGGATGCGGCTCGTGAACTGGGAATTACCATCGGCGGCTGGTGTCCCAAGGGTCGGCGGGCCGAGGATGGCGCCATTGCCAAGCATTATCCCTTGGTTGAAACACGGGCGCGGAATTATGCGCAGCGTACGGAGTGGAACGTGCGCGATACCACCGCCACCCTTGTCCTGACGGCCGGCAAGATTGCTGGCGGCACGGCGCTGAGCGTGCAGCTTGCGAAAGAGATGGCCAGGCCCTGCCTCGTCGTGTGCCTGGATGGAGGTGAGGATGCGGGTGCGGTGCGCCGCTGGCTGGCCGGGCATCGCGTCGAGACGTTGAACATCGCCGGGCCGCGCGAAAGTGAGCTGGCGGGCATCCATGCGCGGGCCAAATCCTTTCTTGTAACCGTATTGCGTGTTTAGAAAAAACGCTGGTCTATCAATCTGAAGCGTCGCGAATGTAGAATGGCATGGAAGTTTTTTGCCGAGACGCTATGATAGCCGCTCTCGCGCGATGTGGGTATCGCGTCCGGGATTGAGAGGAGTTTGGCCCTAATGCGGTAAAATCGGGATGTTAGGGCCTTTGGGCACGAAGGAAGCACTGACAGAGCTTTGCAGCCTGAGAGGAGGGATCATGGGCGCGGAATATCTCGCTTCGGAATATGCGCCGATTTTTATCTTCATTTTGATCGCCCTCGGCATGGGGGCGGCGCCGCTCGTGCTCACCTTTGTCGTGGCTTCGCAAAAACCCGATGCGGAGAAACTCTCCGCCTATGAGTGCGGCTTTGAGGCCTTTGAAGATGCGCGCATGCAGTTCGACGTGCGCTTTTACCTTGTGGCCATTCTCTTCGTCATCTTCGATCTTGAATCGGCGTTTCTGTTTCCCTGGGCCATCGTGCTCGACGATATCGGCCTGTTCGGCTTCGTCGAGATGATGCTGTTCCTGTTTATCCTGCTTGTCGGCTATATCTACGCCTGGAAGAAGGGGGCGCTGCAATGGGAATAGAAGGCCTGCTCGACAAGGGCTTTGTCACCACCACTGCCGACAAGGTGATCAACTGGGCGCGCACCGGCTCGCTATGGCCGATGACCTTCGGCCTGGCCTGTTGCGCGGTGGAGATGATGCATGTCGGCGCATCGCGTTATGATGCCGACCGTTTCGGCGTGGTGTTCCGTCCCAGCCCCCGGCAGTCGGATGTGATGGTGGTGGCCGGTACCCTAGTGAACAAGATGGCTCCGGCCCTGCGCAAGGTCTACGACCAGATGAGTGAGCCGCGCTGGGTGATCTCAATGGGTTCCTGCGCAAATGGCGGCGGCTATTACCACTATTCCTATGCCGTCACGCGCGGTTGTGACCGTATCGTGCCGGTGGATATCTACGTGCCGGGCTGCCCGCCGACGGCGGAAGCGCTGCTTTATGGCATTATTCAGTTGCAAGAAAAAATCAAACGCACCAACACGATTGCCCGGTAGATGAGCACCTCGGAACAGGCGGCCGTGACCGCGAACGCTGTGGGCGCCCTGCCCGAGATCAAGGGCCTGAAGGAGAAATTCGCCGATCAGGTGCTGTCGGTTCATCAGGGTCTGGATATGCCTACCGTGCATCTGGCGGTCGATATCATTGTCGAGGCCTGCCATTATCTGCAAGGCGAGCAACAGTTCGAACAACTTATCGATTTATGCGGCGTCGATATGTCCGAGCATCCGGACTATCAGGATGGCTCGCCTCGTTTCGAGGTGGTCTATCACTTATTGTCCGTGGCCCATAACAAGCGTATCCGGTTGCGTATTCCGGTGGCGGAACGCCAACTCGTTGGTTCCGTTGTCGAAGTGTGGCCGACGGCCAACTGGTTTGAGCGCGAGGCCTTCGACATGTATGGCGTGCTGTTCGTCAATCATCCCGACCTGCGCCGTCTGCTGACCGATTACGGCTTTGAGGGCCACCCCCTGCGCAAGGACTTCCCGCTGGTCGGCCGCGTGGAGATGTTCTTTGATGATGCGCAGTGGCGTTGCGTCTACAAGCCGACCCAGTTGAAGGAGCGCGTGCTGATCCCGAGGACCATGCCGGGGGTGGATCGTGGCTGAGATCAGGAATTACACGATCAATTTCGGCCCGCAGCATCCCAGCGCCCACGGCGTGTTGCGCCTGGTTCTGGAGCTCGACGGCGAGGTCGTCGTGCGCGCCGATCCGCATATTGGCCTGCTGCACCGGGGCACCGAGAAGCTGTTTGAATACAAGACCTATCAGCAGAATCTGCCCTACTTCGACCGCTTCGATTACGTATCCATGATGGCCAACGAACATGCCTATGTGCTGGCCGTGGAGAAGCTGTTGGGTATTAAGCCGCCGGAGCGGGCTGAATACATCCGCGTGATGTTCGCCGAGCTGACGCGCATCCTCAACCACTGCCTGTGGCTGGGCGCGCACGCTCTGGATATTGGCGCGATGACGGTGTTTCTGTATTGCTTCCGTGAGCGCGAGGATATCTTCGACTATTACGAAGCGGTGAGCGGCGCGCGTATGCATGCTGCCTATTTCCGTCCTGGAGGCGTGTTCCGCGAACTGCCCGACGGCCTGCTCGACAGGATCGAGGGCTTTACCGAGCGCTTCCCCGGCTATGTCGATGAGTATGAGACCCTGCTCACCGAGAACCGCATCTGGAAGCAGCGCACAGTGGATATCGGCATCGTGGACAAGGAAGCCGCACTTGCCTGGGGCTTCACCGGGCCGATGATCCGCGGTTCCGGCGTTGCCTGGGATCTGCGCAAGACCCAGCCCTATGACGCCTATGACAAGTTGGATTTCGATATCCCTGTCGGCGTTACCGGCGATACCTACGACCGCTATCTGGTGCGCGTCGAGGAGATGCGGCAGTCAAATGTCATTATCAAGCAATGTATCGACTGGCTGCGCGCCAATCCCGGTCCGGTGAAGATAGACGATTATAAGTTGACCAATCCGCCCAGGGCCGAGATGAAGGAAGACATGGAGGCGTTGATTCACCACTTCAAATTCTTCTCCGAGGGCTATCATGTGCCGGCCGATGAAGTCTATGCGGCGGTGGAGCATCCCAAGGGGGAGTTTGGCGTCTACATCAAATCCGATGGCAGCAACAAGCCCTACCGTATCAAGGTGCGCGCCCCCGGGTTTGCACATATCGAAGCCCTGGACTACATGTGCCGTGGCCACATGATTGCTGACGTGGTGACCATTCTTGGCACGCAGGACATCGTGTTTGGCGAGGTGGATCGATGAGCGCGGTTGAGCAGATGGTTCCCCAGTTCTCCAAGGCGCGGCAGGATGAGATCGAAGCGCTGGTGAAGTGTTATCCGCACCCGAAGTCGGCTCTGCTGCCCGTCCTGCACATGGCGCAGGAGGATTTCGGGCATCTTTCCATGCCGGTGCAGCAGTTGGTGGCGGACACCCTGAATGTGCGGCTTATGGCCGTGCGCGAAGTGGTGACCTTTTACACTATGTTCCGCGAGCAGCCCTGCGGCACCTACCTGATCGAGGTATGCACCAACGCCGGCTGCATGCTGAACGGCGCCTACGATCTGGTCTCGCATCTGGGAAAAACGCTTGGTATTAAAGTGGGCGGGACCACGCCGGACGGTATGTTTACGGTCACCGAGGTCGAATGCGCCGGTGCCTGCGGCGGTGCGCCGGTGGTGCAGATCAACAATATTTACCATGAGAATGTAGATGCGGCGCATCTGGACGGCGTGATTGCCGAAGCCAGGGCCGGCACGGAGGAGGGCAAATGATTCCGTCCGATCCCGCCAAGGTTACCTCACTCTGTTTCGACCGCATTCACATCGAGGGACAGAAGAGCCTTAAGGTGGCGAAAAAGAACGGCGCCTACAAATTCCTGCCCACAGTGCTGAAAAAATTTGATCGCGATAAGATTGTCGAAGAGGTGAAAAAGTCGGGCATTCGCGGCCGCGGCGGCGCCGGCTTTCCAACCGGGCTTAAGTGGTCGTTTGTTCCACGCGATACGGGCAAGCCGACCTACCTGATGTGCAATGCCGACGAGGGTGAGCCGGGCACTTTCAAGGATCGCGACATCATGCGCTTTGACCCGCACCTGCTCATCGAGGGCATGATCATGGCCGGCTTCGCACTCGATGTGAGTGACGCTTATATCTATATCCGCGGTGAGTTTTTGCATGAAGCGAATGTGCTCAACGAGGCCATCCGCGAGGCCTATGAGGCCAACCTTCTGGGTGAGAATATTCTTGGCAGCAAGTTCAGCATGGACCTGACGGTGCATCGTGGCGCCGGGGCCTATATTTGCGGCGAGGAAACGGCGCTGATCGAATCGGTGGAAGGAAAGCCGGGCAGGCCGCGTTTCAAGCCGCCGTTTCCGGCGGTTGAGGGCTTCTACCGTTGCCCGACCGTGGTCAACAACGTCGAAACACTGGCCACCATCCCCGCCATTCTGGAATATGGCGGGGACTGGCACGCCAAGATCGGTGTTGCCAACAACACCGGTATGAAGATTTTTTCCGTCTCCGGCCATGTGAACAAGCCTGGTAATTACGAGGTACCCCTCGGCACACCACTCAAAGTGCTCATCGAAGAGCATGCAGGTGGGTTGAAGCATGGTTCAGTGCCCAAGGCGGTGATTCCGGGCGGGTCGTCGGCGCCATGGCTGATGGCTGAGCATTACGATATTCCGCTGACCTTCGACGATCTGGCCAAGGCAGGTTCAATGCTCGGTAGTGGTGCGGTGATCGTTATGGATGAAACGGCGGATGTACTGGCCGTAGCTCGCAGGCTGGCGCATTTCTATGCGCACGAATCGTGCGGCCAGTGTACGCCGTGCCGCGAGGGCACGGGTTGGCTGGAGCGGGTTTTGGTGAGGATTGAGAGCGGACAAGGCCAAGCGGGCGATGATGCGGTATTGGAAGAGGCAGCCAGGCATATGGCCGGACGCACGATATGTGCGCTTGCGGATGGTGCTGCCGCTCCCGTGTTGTCTCTACTCGAGCATTTTCCCGAGGAGATCAGTTCACGCATGGCAGGGAAGGCGGCCTAGATGACTATGCTGTTTATCAACGACAAGGAGGTGACGGTGGCGGCCGGCACCAGCATCCTCGAGGCCTGCCAGGCGCATGGCGAGAATGTGCCCTATTTCTGCTATCACCCCGAGCTTTCGGTGGCCGCCAACTGCCGCATGTGCCTAGTGGACGTCGAAGGTTGGCCCAAGCCGGCCGCGTCCTGCTGCACGCCGGTGGCGGAGGGTATGAAGGTCTCCACCCATACCGATAGCCTTGAGAAGGACCGCAAGATGGTGATGGAGTATCTGCTCATCAACCATCCGCTCGACTGTCCGGTATGCGATCAGGGCGGCGAGTGCAAATTGCAGGACTACGCCATGGACTATGGCGCGTCCAAGGGGCGCTATACGGAAAACAAGCGGGCCGTCGCCGATTACGATCTCGGCCCGTTCATTACCACCTGCATGACGCGCTGCATCCATTGCACGCGTTGCGTACGCTTCGCCGATGAGGTGGCCGGCACCGGTGATATGGGCGTGCTTGGCCGTGGCGATCATATGAATATCGCCGGAATCGTCGAGGAATGCCTGAGCTCTGAATTGTCCGGCAATCTTGCCGATGTCTGCCCGGTTGGCGCGCTGCTCGATGGCCCGTCACACGACACTTCGCGCCCCTGGGAGCTGACGCGGCACAAGAGCACCTGCACGCAGTGTCCGCAGGGTTGCGATATCCATATCGAATCGCGTGGTGAAGAGGTCTATCGTATTCAGCCGGTCGATGGCAGCCCGGAGCCGTGGCTGTGTGATCGCGGCCGCTATGTGTATGACGCCTTCCGCTCGGAGAGCCGAATCCTGGCGCCGATGCTGCCCGGCAAGGACGGATTGCGGGAGGCTGAGTGGGACGATGCCATCGCCCGAGCCGTCGAGTTGCTGGGCGGCAAGCGCGTAGGCATTGTTTTTTCACCCGATTGGAGCGTGGAGGGATTAACCGCCATACGCCTGATGCACGATGCGGCATTTTCCGATGCCAAGGTGGCATTTGACCTGCACCGCCGTGACATGCGCCCCTTCGCCTTTGAGGAGGGTTTTGCCCAGACCACGCAGCAGATCGAGGACGCCGACGAGGTGGTAGTCCTGGGTTCCGATTTGCGTCAGCGCGTGCCGCTGGTGATGCAGCGCTTGCGCAAGCGGCTGCGTGCCGGCAAGCCGTTGCGGCGCATCGGCGCGATGAACTACCGCACCAACGCCGAGCCGACCAAGGATGCCTTGATCAGGCCGAGCGACTGGGCCGGGGTGATCGCGCGCGCCATGGAGCAGGCGATCGATCAGGGTAAGACCGCCGCCGGTATGAAGGAATGGATGGCGGCCGCTGAAGGCAGGCATGAGGCCGGGAAGTTGCTGGCTGATGCCCTGATCGCCGGCAGTTGCTCGCTGATTGTCGGTGAGGAGATTCGCTCGCACGTCGATGCGGCGGCGCTGATCCATGGCCTGGATCTGTTGATGCGCGGTTGCGGCCAGGCCGAAGCGGGTAAGGACGGACGCAATCTCGTGCCCGAAGGCATGAATGCGCAGGCCCTGTCCGCCGTGTTTGGCGATGTGCGCGTTAGCGCGGGAGATTTATTCGATGCCGCGGCGAAGGGCGAACTGGATGCCATTCTGCTGATCGGCAGCGACCCGGTTGGCGACGGTTTGTTTCCGGTGCAGGCCCAGCATGCCCTGGATCAGGTGCCGCTGGTGCAGGTTGGTGCCATCCGTGGCCAGATCAGCGAGCGGGCCAGCGTATTGTTGCCAGCTGCCGCTTATTCTGAAATCGAAGGCAGCTTCATCAATATGGAGGGCCGCGTACGCGTGGCCACCAACCCCATCCGCAGCCTCGGCCTGGAGCGGCCCCTGTGGAAGGTGATGATGCGTTTGACGCAGGCGCTGGGGGCGGAAGTTCCGGCCATCAATCTGGATGAATTGCGCGAGCATGTGGCGCGTTTCCTGCCCGATCTGGCCAAGGCATGGCAGGGCGATGAGGTGGATGCGTTCATGATGCCGGTGGCGCGCAATGCCAAGGCCGTGCATTTGCCGACAGCGGCAAAAAATCAAGGCAAGCTGGATGTGGTCAGCCGCTATTCCATGTACCGCGAGGGCATGTGGGCCAGGGCCAGCGAGCTACTGAGCAATGCGGGATGTCTGCATGCGCTGGATGATGTGCTGGTGCATCCGGAGACGCTGGCTACCTCAGGCCTTCAGGCTGGAGAATTGAGGGTGATCGGTTCCGCCGGTGAGCAGAATTATCATATCGGCGTGCGTGACGATGTCTCGGCCGGGGTGATGTTCGTGGCCAAACGCGGCAAGGCCGGCGATGTGTCCAACGACACCATCGTGGCCTTCGTCGGCGGCAAGAAGGGGGACAAATCATGAGCTGGCTGGATATGGCGGCCACCGCCGGCATCTGGGCGCTGGAAATTCTGGCCATTGCCGTGCCGGTAGCGCTATCCGTAGCCTATATCACCTATGCGGAACGCAGGGTGATTGGCTGGATGCAGGTGCGCAAGGGCTGCAACCGGGTGGGCCCGGCCGGCTTGTTGCAACCGATTGCCGATGGCCTGAAGCTATTCATGAAAGAAACCATTATTCCGACCACGGCCAACAAGTTTTTGTTCGTTGCGGCGCCGGCGTTGGCGCTGCTGCCTGCCCTGGTGGCGTTTGCCGTCGTGCCATTTGGTGAAACCACCCTGTTTGGCCTGTGGGAAACAGCGCATGTGATGGCTATATCCAATATGAACGTTGGCCTGCTTTATGTGATGGCGATTTCCAGTCTGGCCATTTATGGCGTTTTGATGGCGGGCTGGGCCTCAAACTCCAAGTACGCGCTGCTGGGCGCGCTCAGATCAACCTGTCAGATGGTCTCCTATGAGATTTCCATGGGCTTTGCCCTGGTAACGGTGATGATGCTGGTGGGCAGCCTGAATTTGAGCGATATCGTTCACGCCCAGGCCGGCGGCTTCTGGCACTGGTATCTGATTCCGCTGTTCCCGATGTTCCTGGTCTTTTTCATTTCCGGTTGCGCCGAGACCAACCGTTCGCCATTCGACCTGCCGGAAGGCGAGTCTGAGATCGTCGCCGGATTCTTCGTCGAATACTCCGGCATGTGGTTCGCCACGTTCTCATTGGCCGAATATGCCGCCATGATTCTGATCAGCCTGATGACCTCCATCCTGTTTCTTGGCGGCTGGTATCCGCCCTTGCCATTCCTGGACTTTATTCCCGGCACGGTGTGGCTACTGGGCAAGACGGCATTCCTGATTTTCGTGTTCATCTGGTTCCGCGCCACATTCCCACGCTATCGCTATGATCAGTTGATGCGCCTGGGCTGGAAGGTGTTTCTGCCTTGGGCGCTGGGCTGGATCGCCGTCGTTGGCATCTTCATGTACACGCCGGGACTCTCCGACATCATCAGCTTCTGGCGGCCAGGAGGTGGTGCGTGAATGTGCTGAGACGTGCCGCTAAGACGTGGCTGCTGCTTGAGTTGGTGCGCGGACTGATGCTGACCGGCAAGTATCTGTTCAAGAAAAAAATCACCGTGGAGTATCCGGAAGAGCGCACGCCGCTTTCTCCCCGCTTCCGCGGCCTGCATGCGCTCAGGCGCTATGACAACGGCGAGGAACGATGTATTGCCTGCAAGCTGTGCGAGGTCGTGTGTCCGGCGCTGGCGATTTATATTGATTCGGAAGAGCGGGAGGATGGTTCCCGGCGCACGACGCGCTACGATATCGACATGACCCTGTGTATCTTTTGCGGCTTCTGTCAGGAAGCGTGTCCGGTGGATGCCATTGTCGAGACCGAGGTGTTTGAGTACGCCACCGAGAACCGTAAGGATTTGTATTACACCAAAGACATGCTACTGGCGAATGGCGATCGGTATGAGAAACAGATCGCTGACAACATTGCCAGCGAAGCGCGCTACAACTAGGAGGCCATAGGGGAGGATGCTGGAAACAATCTTTTTCTACATGTTTGGCGGACTGGCCATCGTGGCCGGGCTCGGCGTGGTGCTGTCGCGCAACGCCATTCATTCGGTCATGTTCCTGATCTTCTGCCTGTTCAATGCCGCCGGCCTGTTTTTCCTGCTCGATGCCGAGTTCGTCGGCATCATTCTGATCCTCATCTATGTTGGCGCGGTCATGGTGCTGTTCATGTTTGTGATCATGATGCTGGAGGTGAACTTCGACCAGCTCAGGGAAGGCTTTTTGCACTACCTGCCGATCGGCGGGTTCATCGCCTTCGTGCTTTTGGTGGAGATGGTGGCGGCTGGCTCCAGCGGTGTTTTTTCCGAGGCCTCGCTTCCCAACCCCGGCCACTTTGGCCAGGAGGTGAACAACACGGCGGAAATCGGCAAGGTGTTGTACACCAAATATCTGCTCGGCTTTGAGGTGGCGGCGATCATTCTGCTCGTAGCCCTGGTGGGCGCGATAGTGCTGACCTTGCGTAGCCGTAAGGATGCCCGGTACCAGAATATTTCCAGGCAGGTGAACGTCCGCAAGGAAGATCGCATGCGCAAGGTGAAAATGTAGCCATGGTGCCACTGTCATCATACCTGGCCATCGCGGCCTGCCTGTTCGCCATCGGCGTTGTCGGTCTGTTCCTGAACCGCAAGAACGTCATCATTCTGCTGATGTGTATCGAGCTGATTCTGCTGGCCGTGAACATCAATTTCGCCGCTTTCTCACATTTCCTGCAAGATCTGGGCGGTCAGATATTCATCTTTTTCGTGCTCACCGTGGCCGCGGCCGAGGTGGCGGTGGGCTTGGCGATTCTGGTGGCATTTTACCGCAACCGGCGTTCGATTGATGTTGAAGACATCAATACATTGCAGGGGTAGGGGGCGGCCTTGATTAGTACCACTGAACTGTTGCTGATCCCGGCTCTGCCGCTGATTGCCGCGATGCTCGCCGGCATCTTCGGCTGGGCGTTGAAAGAGAAACTGACGCACTGGATTTGCTGCCTGGGCGTGATTGGCTCGGCGGCGCTGTCTATCGATGTGTTCCTGCAGGTGCTCGATGGCGCGAGCTTCCATGGTAATTTCTGGAGTTGGATCGTCTCCGGCAATCTGGTCATCCCGGTTGGCATGATGATCGATCAGCTGACGACGATGATGATGATAACGGTTACGGTCGTCTCGGCCTGTGTGCACGTCTACACCATCGGCTATATGCATGGCGATCCGGGCTATACGCGCTTCTTCTCCTATATCTCAGGCTTCACGTTCTCCATGCTGGTGCTGGTGATGGGCAACAACTTTCTCACCCTGTTCTTTGGCTGGGAGGCGGTGGGCCTGTTCTCCTATCTATTGATTGGTTTCTGGTTCAAACGCGAATCCGCCAACGTGGCGGCTCTGAAGGCCTTCATCGTCAACCGCGTAGGCGACTTTGGTTTCGCCATCGGCATCCTGGCCGTGTGGTACTACTTCGGCAGCATCGAATACAAGGTGGTGTTCGATGCTGTACCCGCACTAGTGGCGCAGCATGTGAGTATGGATCTGATGGGCTGGCAGGTTTCAGCGCTGACCTTCATGTGCCTGGCCCTGTTCGTTGGCGCCATGGGTAAGAGCGCGCAGGTGCCGCTGCATGTGTGGCTGCCGGATTCGATGGAAGGCCCGACGCCGATTTCCGCCCTGATCCACGCCGCCACCATGGTGACCGCCGGCGTATTCATGGTAGCCCGGCTATCACCCATGTTCGAATACTCTGAGGCGGCGCTGGCCACGGTGACCATCATTGGCGCGATCACCGCCTGGATGTGCGCCACCATCGGTCTGGTGCAGAATGATATCAAGCGCGTGATTGCCTATTCGACCTGTTCACAGCTGGGCTATATGTTCGTGGCCTGCGGCATCTCGGCCTATCAGGTGGGCATCTTTCACCTGATGACGCATGCCTATTTCAAGGCGCTGCTCTTCCTTGGCGCGGGCTCCGTTATTCATGCCGTGATGGCAGAGCAGGACATCCGCAAGATGGGCCAGCTGAGGAAATACATGCCGATCACCTATATCACCATGCTCATTGGCGCCATTGCGCTTTCCGGCTTGCCACCGTTTGCCGGCTATTATTCTAAGGATCTGATCATCGAGTTGACATCCATGCGGCAAATGGGCTGGGTCAGCGAGGTCGCCTACTGGGCGGTGCTGACCGGCGTGTTCATGACGGCCTTCTATACCTTCCGCATGTTCTTCCTGACATTCCATAATTCCGACCGCGTGCCGGCCGAAACCAAGAGCCACCTGCACGAGTCGCCACTGGTGATCACGGCGCCACTCATCCTGCTGGCGGTAGGCGCGGTGTTTTCCGGCTGGGTGGGTTTCCATATGCTGAATATGCCGGGGATGCATGATCCCGGTCTGACGCAATATTTTGGCAGCAGCATCTTTGTTCTTGATGCGCATAACCCGATCTATGCGTATGAGGATCTTGAGCATGCCGGGCATATGACCCTGTCGGTGCTGTGGCTGGAGTATGGCGCGCTGGTTCTGGCGCTTGCAGGCATTGGCCTCGCGTTCATCATGTATCTGAAACAAACCGGCATGCCTGCCGTTCTGGCTGGCGCATTTCCGCGCGTGCATGCCTTCCTGCTCGACAAATGGCTCTGGGACGAGGCCTTTCACAAAACCCTGGTCATGCCGGCACGTTGCCTGGGGTCGTTCCTGTGGAAGAAGGGTGACCTGGGTGCGATTGATGGTGCGCTGATCCATGGCGGATTCGTTGGTACGGTCAAGCGGGGAGCGGCGCGTATGCGCGCCATGCAGACGGGCTTTGTTTACCACTATGCCTTTGCCATGGTCGCCGGCGTGTTTGCCCTGCTGACCTATCTGTTGCTGGGGTCCTAGGTCATGGAAATGCTGCATAACAATCTCGCCTTTCCCATCCTCAGCCTGAGCATCTTTCTGCCGCTGCTGGGAGCGCTGTACATTCTGCTGTTCGTACGCGGCGATGATGCGGCGCGCTGGTCGGCGCTGGCGATTTCGGTGGCCACCTTCGTTGTCACGCTGCCGCTATGGCTGTACTTCGACACCTCGACGGCGCATATGCAGTTTGAGGAGAAGCACATCTGGATCGAGGCGTTCAATATCTACTACCGCCTCGGCATCGATGGTATCTCCATGCCGTTTATCCTGTTGACTAGCTTCCTCACCGTGGTGTGCATCATCTCAGCCTGGGAATGCATCACCAAGCGCGTGAAGGAATACATGATCGCTTTCCTGGTGCTGGAAACGACATTGATCGGCGTGTTCGCGGCCATGGATATCGTGTTGTTCTATATCTTCTGGGAAGCGATGCTGCTGCCGATGTATCTCATCATCGGCGTGTGGGGCGGTGCGAATCGTGTTTATGCCACGGTCAAGTTCTTCCTCTACACCCTGGCGGGCTCCGTGCTCATGCTGGTGGCGCTGTTGGCCATGTATTTCAAGGCCGGCCATACCTTCGACATGCAGGAATTGATGGCCTATGCCTTTGATTTCCGCTGGCAGTTCTGGATCTGGATCGCCTTCTTCTTTGCCTTTGCCGTGAAGGTGCCGATGTGGCCGGTGCACACTTGGCTGCCGGATGCGCATACCGAAGCGCCAACGGCCGGTTCGGTGATCCTGGCCGGCATTCTGCTGAAGATGGGCGGATATGGATTTCTGCGTTTCTCGCTGCCGATGTTGCCGGACGCTTCACAGTATTTCGTGCCGCTGATGGTTGTGCTGTCGCTGATCGCCATTGTCTATATTTCTTTCGTGGCCATGATGCAGAAGGATCTCAAGCGCCTGATCGCCTATTCCTCCATCGCGCATATGGGATTCGTCACCCTCGGCACCTTCATGTTCACGCAGCAGACGCTGGAAGGGGCGATGGTTAATATGATCAGTCATGGCGTGGTGGCGGGCGCACTGTTCCTTTGCGTCGGCGTGATGTACGACCGCATGCATACGCGCGAAATCGCCGACTATGGCGGCGTGGCCAACGTGATGCCCATCTTCGCCGCTATCTTCCTGGCATTCGCCATGTCCAATGTGGCTCTGCCCGGCACCAGCGCCTTCATCGGCGAGATCATGGTGCTGCTCGGCACATTCACGGTGAACAAGACCGTGGCCATCCTGGCGACGATCAGCGTCGTGCTGTCGGTCTGTTACACCCTGTGGATGTACAAGCGGGTGGTGATGGGCGACGCCGTTAAGGATACGGTCAAGGCCATGCCGGATATGAACGTACGTGAAATAGCTTATTTTATTCCGCTGATCCTGCTGGTGCTGTGGATCGGGCTGTATCCCATGCCGGTGCTGGATGTCATCCATGCCTCGGTCACGCATCTGGCCGAGCAGGCCACGAGTAGTAAATTGGATGCCGCCAGCATGTTGGCACAGCAGGCCGCTGAGATGACATCTCATGCGGGCGGACATTAGGAGAGTATTAGATGGCTGAAATCTCCTTTCCTTTCCCATTCCCGAACATCTGGCCGCTGGTGCCGGAGATTATCGTTGCTCTGGCCGCCTGCGGTATCTTGTTGCTGGATGTGTTTATCCCGAGCGAACGCCGCCATTGGAGTGGGTTCGCCGCCATTATCACTTGCCTGATCGCCGCCGTTGCCGGTTTGAGCGTGGCGGGGCCTTCGCCGGTTGAAGCCTTCTACGGTTTCTTCGTGCTCGATCCATTTGCCGTTTTTATGAAATTGCTCATTTATGCCGCCACGATTCTGGCCATCATCCTGTCATTTGATTATATGCGTGATGAGAAGAATATCGGCGAGTATTACAGCCTGATGCTGTTCTGCATGCTCGGCATGATGTTGATGGTGTCGGCGAGTGATTTCATCATCATGTATCTGGGCATGGAACTCATGGCGTTGTGCACCTATGTGCTGGTCGCTTATCAGCGTGATGTGTTGCGTTCCGGCGAGGCGGCGCTGAAGTATTTCATATTGGGGGCGCTATCCTCGGGCTTGCTGCTTTATGGCATCAGCTTCCTGTATGGCGTCACGGGCAGCACCGACTTTAGCGAGGTCGGACAGGCGCTGGCCACTGCCGGGCCTGAAGCGCGAACGGCCATAGTGCTCGGCATGGTATTTTTGCTCGCCGGCCTTGCCTTCAAGATTTCCGCCGTGCCATTCCATATGTGGACGCCCGATGCCTATGAAGGCGCGCCGACGTCGATTACCGCATTCATGTCAGTGGCGCCGAAGGTGGCCGGTTTTGCCATTCTGATTCGTGTGATCGTCGATGTGATGCCCTCCCTGCAGGCCGATTACATCATGATCTTCAGCTGCCTGGCCGTACTAAGTATGGCCGTGGGAAATCTCGCCGCCATTGCCCAGCGCTCGATCAAGCGCATGCTGGCCTATTCTACCATCGGCCATGTCGGCTTTGCCCTGCTGGGCCTGATCGCGGCGAGCGCCAACGGCTATGCCGCCATGCTGGTGTATTTGTCCGTGTACCTGTTTATGAACATGGGCGCGTTCGCCATCGTAATTCTTATGCGGCGCGAAGGCATCCAGGGTGAGTTGCTGGATGATTTCGCCGGTCTTTCCAGCGCGCGGCCGGGTTATGCCCTGGCCATGGGCGTATTCATGTTTTCCTTGGCGGGCATACCGTTCATGGGCGGTTTCTGGGCCAAGTACGCGGTCTTTGCCGCCGCAATCGAGTCCGGGCATCTGTATATCGCATTGATCGGCATCCTGTTCTCGGTGATCGGGGCGTTTTATTACCTGCGCGTGGTTAAATACATCTATTTCGATGAAGAGCGCGTGGCCTTCAATTTCGTCGAAAGCCTGCCCATGCAGGCCACGGTGGCACTTGCCGCCCTCGTAGTCGTGGCGATTGGAATCTTCCCCGGCCCCCTGATGGATATCTGCAAGGCTGCCCTGGGAGGCATTATCTGATCCGGGGTTAGCGTATGTATGTGTGCCGCTTGGCAAACGCAATATAACCTACATTCGGGCCCGCCAATCTGGCGGGCCTTTTTGTTGCTCATGCTCCAGGATATGTGACGCGTCTCTCTTTTCGTTTTTTTCCGCGCCTGCACAAGGGTGGCACGAAGCTTGCTCCACAGAGTGAAAACTTCGAGGAGGTAAGACGATGTTACTAGAAGCAGATTTGGGAATTGCAAGGGAGGCCGAGCGGAATTTCATTCAGCACCCGGCCGGCATGCCTATCGAGGTATACCTTCAGGCCGATTCGGTCAGGGAGTCCGTTGCCATTCCGCCCGCAGGAGCCAAGGGTCTGAGGTTCAGCACCAATGTGTTCCTGCAAAGCGGCATGGTGGTCAAAATCGCTATTCCCGTGGTTGAGCCCAGCTTTGAGGCGTTGGCCTGGGTGGTTTGGTGCAGTAAGGCGGATAAGGGCTTCGACGTAGGGCTCATTTTTCTCGATGATGCCGAATCAGTGCCCATCCAGATGGTCGAGCAGATTTGCTACATCAAGGATTACAAGAGCTCCGTACTGGAGAATGAGGGCAGGGTGCTGACCACCGAGGAAGCCGCGATAGAATGGATGCGCAATTATGCCGGGAAGTTTCCCTTGCTTGACGCCTCCACCTGTTGCCACTGATTAAGCATTTGCGAGCATGGCCAAGGATGGCCCTTTAATCATACCTGGCCGCACGGCCTGTCTCGTCAACAAATTGACGTTTAGCGTTTCAGCTTGGTGAACTTGGAGCCTTCCAGCGTCAGGTTGTACATAAGGCCCTTGTTGCCAAAGACGAAACCGACGATTGGATCCTTGACGTTGGTCGAGTCAATGGATTCGCCAGCGCCCCATTCAATCAACGCCACCGATCCATCGACGCCAGCCTCCCAACCCTCGCTGGAGCGGAATTCCTTGAGGGCGCTATCCTCCATAAAGACAAGGATCACGGTTTTCGCCTGCGCACCCAGTTGGAAGCCGATAGAGGCGGCAGCAGTGGCATAGTAGTCCGCCGTCTTGCCGTCGATGCGTAGCGCACCCTCGCCGTATTCACCGCCAACAATCAGTCCAGCCTTGATCACACTGGGGAATACCAGCACCCCACTCGAACTCTTAACGAAGTTCTTGGCCCCGCCGACCTCGTCATAGAAACGCTCAATAGCAGCATCGACCTTGATGTCGATCTCCTTGCCCGAATCGGCGTAGGCGGATGAAGGCGCTAGCGTGCTTGCCGCCAAGGCCAGGTTGATGATGGTTGCAAGCAGCAAATAAGTTCGTTTTGGCATGGCAGACCTCCTCTGACTAATATAGACGATCAGCCGGGTTCTATGCGATGTCCTGGCCCTTGGCTAATACCCGGATAAGTTCGAACATTATGAATACGCCGGCGCATTCCATTGTGAATCTGCTGTTATTGCCCAGGCAGCGGGCGCGGGCCATCGTGCCGATCATTCTCGGTGCTTTGATTCCCGATTCCCCGATAGTTCTGTTTTGTGCCTAGGCCAAATTGATGCAGTGCTTGCCGAGAAAACGATCTGGACAACCGCTTATCATGACGGTGGCTGGCAGGCTTCATCGACGCCTTTCACTCCCTGCCGACCCTGGCTGTCGCCTGCATGATCAGTTGGTGGATGAAGCCTCCAGTGCTCACCGCCTTTTCCACCAGCATGTTCCTGCATTCCTGTTTTGACTTTCCACTTCGCCGTTGCCACGTTCATCGGCATGTTGATTGTGCTGCTGCTGTTCCTCCTGATTCCCTGCTGGATCGAGCGCTACGATCCGTTCTCCATGCGCAAGTATTTCCAGTATGGACTTTCGCCGGATGGCGGCAGGGGATATGAGTAGTTTGGAAGCGCTTCGCCAGCTCTTTATTCTGCTAGAATTGGACATCGGAGGTGCCAGTGATGCATGTGAATGCCTACAATTTCGGACAAATCGATATAGATGGACGCGTGTATGAACACGATGTCATCATCACACCGGACGGCGTGCAGGCCGACTGGTGGCGCAAGCAGGGCCACAATCTTTGTATCGAGGACTTGGCCGGGCTGATGGAGCATCCGCCCAGGGTGCTGGTCATCGGCACGGGCTATGGCGGCTGCATGCGCGTGCCCGGCAAGACGATTGAGGAACTCGAGGCGCGCGGCATCGAAACGCATGTCGAAAACACGCGTGAAGCGGTGAACATCTATAACCGGCTGTCGCAAGAAGGGGTTTCAGGCCTCGCCGCCGGCCTGCATCTCACCTGCTAGGAACCTGATGTTCCTTCAATGCGTTTTGCCCAAAATGACAATCAACTGCGTCCTGCATCTTGCGAGCGCCCACCACTTATCGCCCGTGCTTTTTTGCGCTACCATGCGCTCAGGCAAGGAGATTTGATGCGGCGAAGGCTTTGGATAGGAATGGTGCTTATGTGCGTAACGCCTTTATGGCAGGCGCAGGCTGAGGAGAGCACCGATGACGCCGCGGCGAGCATTATCGAATCGGTGGCGGGCAAGAATGACTTTCACGCCCATATGGCCCGCAAGCTCGCGGCCATTGCCATTCATGAAAGGCGCGACCGTGACCGTGACGGCGCGCGTGAGTTTATCGACATGGCCCGGCAACACGCGAATCAGGCACAGTCCATTCAGGAAACGCCATGATGCGATTGTGGACTTCCCTTGTGTGCGTCGCGGCGTTTTCCGCCTGCGGAACGGCGCCAGTCAATCTTGCCTATGAGCTCGATCTGGCCAAGAAGGCTATTGCCGATGCGCGCGAAGCGGATGCCGAGCGTTGCGCCCCGGAGCTGCTGGCCGAGGCAGAAAGCTCCGCTCTTTGGGCGGCGCACGAGCTGGCTGAAGGCTTTATTCATCCAAAGGCCACCCGCCCTCTCATTGATCGTGCACTGGCCTCGGCCAAGGAAGCGCAGCGAACGGCGGAAGAAAAATGTCCCAAGCTGCCGCCGGTGGTGATTCCGGAGCCGGTGGATATCGAATGGTCGGCCCCGCCGCCGCCCCCACCCGAGCCCGAAGTGATCCAGCTGGAGCCGCAAGAGATTATCGTGCTTGAGGGCGTGAACTTTGAAGTGAACAGCGCTGATCTGACGCCGACTTCGGTGGAAACCCTGGACAAGGTCGTCAACACCCTGACCCGCCGAACCGATATCAGGGTCGAGGTGTCGGCCCACACGGACAGCACGGGTGCGGACGCCTACAATATGCAATTGTCAGAACGCCGGGCGGCCAGCGCCTACCAATACCTCGTCGATCATGGCGTTGATCCGGCGCAGTTGGAGGCGAAAGGCTATGGCGAGACAAGGCCGATCGCCGACAATGGCAGCAGGGCTGGACGCGCCAAGAACCGCCGTGTTGAGCTGCATGTCTTAAACGAGCAGTAACGGGATCATACCTGCTGCTGTGAGGGGCCGCCGATCTTTCTCTGCGGTGTGCATGAGCTTCAGTAGCCGGTAATCTTGGAATTCATGGTGCGCCAACTTAACAATAGAAAAAAAATCTTATTTTCCCTGATACTTTGCCTGGCGGGGTATGTATTTCTCGAGCTTGGCGCATTTGCGATCTATTCGATTGCTGAGGGAAGGGTGTTTTCTCTCTCGGGCATGCAGGACGAGCGGTCAAGCATAAGCGGAGCCTCTACCAGCCTGGCTCAGGGCGGCACGATGGATTGGTGGGGAAAATTCCATGAGGTCATCCATCCCTATCTAGGGTTTGTGCGCGACCCAAGCAAAATGGAGGGTCATAACCAGTTCGGCTTTCCGGGGCTAACGCCGCCACTAAGCAAGAAACAGAATGGCCAACTGGTGGTCGGCATTTTTGGCGGTTCCTTTGCCGAGGATTTTTCCATACACGGTAGGCAGGCCCTGATCGAAGAGCTTAACAAGCATCCGGCCTATCAAGGCAGGGAGATGGTGTTTCATACTATTGCCATGGGCGGTTACAAGCAGCCGCAACAGCTGATGAGCCTGAGCTACCTGCTTTCGCTTGGTGCTCATTTCGACATCGTAATCAATCTCGACGGTTTCAATGACATCACCCTGGCTCCGGTGGATAACCTGCCGCAACAGGTGTTTTATAGCTTTCCAAGGGCATGGATGGTGCGAGTACACAGTTTCAATAGCCCTGAGCTGATCAGCCTGGTGGGTGAAATCTCCCTGTTGGAAAAGCGCAGGCAGGACAGGGCGGGGATGTTCTCAATCCCGCTGCTGCATTACAGCGTGATCGCCAATATTGTATGGAAGAAGCTCGACGGCATGTTTTCTCTCGAGCTGGGCGAAAGGCGGATGGCCTTGCAGCAGCATCAGGTACGCAACGAGAGGCATCCCGGTTATCTCGCTACAGGCCCCGCCAATCGTTTCAACAATGAGGCGCAGGCGTATCAGGCGCTGGCCGAGCTATGGTCAAGATCATCACTGCAAATGAGTAGGCTTTGCGAGGCCAATGGCATCGCCTACTTTCACTTTTTGCAGCCGAACCAATACTTGCAGGGCTCAAAGCAATTATCTGCCGACGAATTGGAACATGCGTATGCCGAAAACCAGCCTTATAAGCCCAGTGTGGAAAAGGGCTATCCCCTGCTCATCTCGGAGGGTGAACGCCTGTTTCGGCAGGGGGTGAGCTTTCATGATTTAACTATGATTTTTTCCGACACGGCTGAGACGGTGTACAGGGACTCCTGCTGCCATTTACTGCATGACCGCTATCGGGACATTGGCAAGGCCATTGCGGATTCCATTACGCAGAGGCAGTCAAGAGGAAGCTGAGTCGTGACGACATGAGTGCCGTCGCAAATGGGCAGCGGCGAGCCACCGTGGGAATGTTAGCATGTAAATGTGAAAACGTACTTGCCACGGGCGCTCAATATGAGTATAAATCGCGCCCTTTCCAATTTATGGAGATATTAAAGTGAAAGCTGGCATACACCCGGAATATAACGTCGCCAAGGTCACCTGTCCTTGCGGCAATACATTTGAGACGCGTTCGACGATTGGCGATATCCATGTGGAAATCTGCTCGTCTTGCCATCCGTTTTACACGGGCAAGCAAAAGATTGTCGATACCGAAGGCCGTGTTGAGCGTTTCTACAAGAAATACGGCAAGAATCAGGCCACCAAGGCCGGATCCTGACAGAGGCGATAAATGTACGCAGTTATTGAGAGTGGCGGCAAACAGTACCGCGTGGAAGAGGGCGATATTTTGCGCCTGGACAAGCTCGATGCGGAGGTGGGAAAGAAGGTTTCCTTCGATCGCGTGCTGATGCTTGGCGAGGGCGAGGCCATCAAGCTGGCGGCCGATGCCGCCAAGGCCAACGTCACCGCTGAGGTTGTCGAGCAGGGCAAGGGCAAGAAAATCGTCGTCTTCAAGAAACATCGGCGCAAGAATTACGTCAGGACCCAGGGCCATCGACAGGCATTTACGTCCGTGCGCATCGTTAAGATCGGTGAAGCCAAGGCAGCCGCGGCCAAACCGGCCGCCAAGGCTGAGGTAAAGGCGGGATCCGCCAAGGCGGTAGCGCCCAAGGCCGCGGCCACGAAGGAAGCTGCTCCTAAGAAGGCGACAGCGCCTAAGGCTGAAAAGAAGGAAGCCAAGGCGGCCAGCAAGCCCGCCAAGGCGGCCAGCAAGAAGGAGTAAACGATGGCGCATAAAAAAGCAGGCGGTTCCTCGCGTAATGGACGCGATTCCAATGCCAAGCGTTTGGGCGTAAAGAAATACGGCGGCGAGAAGGTCCTGGCAGGCAATATTCTCGTGCGTCAGCGTGGCACCAAGATTCATGCCGATGCCAACGTGGGTTGCGGCAAGGATTATACGCTGTTCGCCCTCGCCGAAGGGCAGGTGGAATACTTCAAGCGCGCCGGGCGTACGCGCGTTCGCATCGTCGCCTAACAGGCGCTTTTCCCTTTGTTCAGGCGCGCCCGCAAGGCGCGCCTTTTTTTATACTAGCAGCATGTCTGGCGAGTGGCGGAATGCGATGAATTCCATAGGGTTGCGGTCATGCGGTTTATTGATGAGGTAAAGGTCGAGGTTCGAGCCGGACATGGCGGTTCTGGTTGCGTCTCCTTTCGGCGTGAGAAGTATATTCCCAAGGGCGGACCGAATGGCGGCGATGGCGGACGCGGCGGCGATGTCATTGCCGTGGCCACCAGTCATAAGCGCACGCTGATCGATCTGTATTATCGTAAGCGCCTGATCGCCGCCAACGGCGGCGGCGGCATGGGCTCGGATCGGCATGGCCGGGATGGCGAGGGTATCGTCATCGAGGTGCCGATTGGTACGGTGATCAAGGACGAAGAGGGCGAGATGATCGCCGATCTCGACCATGAGGGTATGCGCTTCTGTCTGGCCAAGGGAGGCCGTGGCGGGCTGGGCAACGCCCATTTTACCTCCTCGACCAATCAGGCGCCGCGCTATGCCCAGCCCGGTGAAGAGGGCGAAGGCTTCTGGCGTTTTCTAGAGCTGAAGACGATGGCCGACGTCGGCCTGGTGGGCTTGCCCAACGCGGGAAAATCCACGCTGCTGGCGCGCATCTCCGCGGCCAGGCCCAAGATCGCCGATTACCCTTTTACCACCCTGGCACCGCAGCTTGGCGTTGTGCGCCTGGATATGGATGATGGCTTCGTCGTCGCCGATATTCCCGGCCTGATTCGCGGCGCGCATGAGGGCCGCGGTCTGGGCGACCGCTTCTTGCGTCATATCGAGCGTACGCGGCTATTGCTGCATCTGGTCGATACCGCCACGCAGGATGGCAGGGGCTTGCTTGAGCAATTGCAAGAGATTGAGCATGAACTGGCGGGCTATGACGTAGATTTAACCACATGGCCCCGCTTTGTCGTGCTGAACAAAGCCGATGCCGTGAGTGGAGAGGCCCTGGCGCAGCATCTCGAAGAAGCCGGGCGACAGGAGTTGCCGGTGTTTGCCATCTCGGCGGTTAGCGGCGTGGGGATAAAAGAATTATTGCACGCCGTCGGCGATTTTCTGGCCGGCATGGAGGACGAGACATGATCCGTTCGCGTAGCGACCTGGCAGACGTTCGCCGCGTTGTCATCAAGGTGGGCAGTAGCCTGCTGGCCGACGCGGATCACGGCGTGCGCCAGGATATGGTGAAGTATCTGGCCGCGCAGACTCAGCTCTTGCGCCTGCGCAATATCGACGTGTGCCTTGTTTCTTCCGGCTCGGTGGCGCTTGGCCGCGTGCATCTCGGTTGGGTGGGCAAGCAGCTGTCGGTGCATGAGAAGCAGGCCGCCGCCGCGGTGGGGCAACCGATGTTGATGCATGCCTACGAGCTGGCGTTTGCCGCCAGCGGCATGAAGGCGGCGCAACTGCTGCTTACCAAGGATGACCTGCGCCATCGCAGGCGCTACCTTAATGCCAGCAACACCAGCCAGACCCTGTTTGACGCCGGCATTGTGCCCATCGTCAATGAGAACGACACGGTGGTGGTCGAGGAGATCAAGTTTGGCGACAACGACAACCTGAGCGCGCTGGTCAGCCTGCTGATCGATGCCGATCTGCTGGTGATGCTGACCGATGTCGATGGCCTGTATGATCACGATCCGAATGTCGATCCGAAAGCAAAACGGCGCTCACTGGTGGCGTCGATCACGCCGGAAATTATGGCCATGGCGGGGGATTCGGCCGGAGCTTTCGGCACCGGCGGCATGGCCAGCAAGCTGCACGCCGCCCGCATCGCCGCCCGGGGAGCAGTTGCCACGGCCATCATCAACGGCCACGACGCTAATGCCCTGCCCGAACTTCTGGCTGCCGGCGATGTCGGCACCCTGTTCGCCTGCGACGGGGACAGACGCTCACGGCGCAAGCACTGGATCGCAGATGTGCTCAAATCTCAGGGGCGAATATGGATTGACGCCGGCGCCCAGCAAGCGGTGGTGGGGCGTGGTGCCAGCCTGCTGCCGGTCGGCATGCTCAGGGTGGAAGGGGCGTTCGAAAAGGGTGAGTGCGTTGAACTGATCGGCTCTAGTGGGGTTATTGCCCGTGGCCTGAGCAACTATCATGCCGAGGAGTTGCGCAAGCTCGTGGGCGCGGCCGGCGGCGAGATCGAGCGGATACTTGGCTACAGGGATTATGCTGCCGTGATCCATCGCGATCACCTGGTGCTGAGCGATAATGAAAGCGGCGCAGCTGGAAAGGAGTAAGCATATGCCAGCGGATGTTGGGAATATCATGCGGAAGATGGGCGAGCAGGCGCGGGAAGCGGCCAAGGTCATGCGGGCGGCCGCTACGCAGGCGAAAAATGACGCGCTGGTGAATGCCGCCGCCGTTATCGGCCAGGAGATCGATGAAATTCTCGCCGCCAATGCGCGGGACATGCAGGCTGCCCATGCCAAAGGCCTGGACGCGGCCATGCAGGATCGCCTTGAACTCAACCGGGCGCGGGTGGAGGCGATGGCGGCGGGCCTGGAGGAGATCGCCGCCCTGCCCGATCCGGTAGGCATACTGAGCGAAGTGGCGCACCGTCCTTCGGGCATTCAGGTCGGGCGCATGCGCGTGCCGCTCGGCGTGATCGGCATGATCTACGAGTCGCGGCCCAACGTCACCGCCGATGCCGCCGGCCTGTGCCTGAAGTCGGGCAACGGCGTGATTTTGCGTGGCGGCTCCGAGGCCATTCATTCCAACCGCGCCATCGCCGCCTGTCTGCGCCGCGCCCTGCTCAATGCCGGCCTGCCGCAAAACGCCGTGCAACTGGTCGACACTACCGACCGTGCATTCGTCGGTGAATTGCTGCGCGCGGACAAGTATGTGCAGGTCATTATTCCGCGAGGCGGCCGGGGATTGATTGAGCGCGTGGCGGCCGAGAGCAAGGTACCGGTCATCAAGCACCTGGACGGTATTTGCCATGTGTATGTTGACGCCCTGGCCGATCTGGACATGGCCTTGAACATTGCCATGAATGCCAAGACACACCGCTATGGCGTGTGCAATGCGATGGAAACGCTGCTGGTGCATGAAGCGGTGGCGGCGGTATTTCTGCCGAAGATCATCGCCGGCCTGCGGGAAAAGGGCGTGGAGGTTCGCGGCTGCGCCCAGGCGCGACAGATCGTGAGCGGCCTGGGCGAGGCGACGGAGGCCGATTGGCATAGCGAATACCTGGCGCCGATTTTGTCGATCCGGGTGGTCAACGGCCTCGATCAGGCCATGCAGCATATCGCCACATATGGCTCCGACCACACCGACAGCATCGTCACGCGCGACTACGATACGGCCATGCGCTTTCTGCGTGAGGTTGATTCGGCTTCGGTGATGGTCAATGCCAGCACCCGCTTCGCCGATGGCTTCGAGTATGGCCTAGGTGCGGAAATTGGCATATCTACCGACCGTCTGCACGCGCGCGGGCCTGTCGGCCTGGAAGGGTTGACGACGCAAAAATGGATCGTGCTCGGGCATGGAGAAATCCGCGGCTGATGCGGCGCGTGCAGCCCGCCGGCCTGTTCGGCGGCAGTTTCGACCCGCCGCATGTGGGTCATGTGGCGCTGGTCAAGGCGGCGCTGGCGTTGCTGGGGCTTGGTAAAATCTGGGTGGCGCCGGTGGAGACGCCGGTGCACAGGCAACTGTCGGGAAGAGCGGATGCTTCGCGGCGCGCTGCATGGCTGGAGCGCCTGTTTGGCGATATGCCGGCGGTAGAGCTGTTGGACTGGGAGATCGGCGTGAAGACGCCAACGCCAACCCTGCCCACACTTGTGCGCTTACGGCGCGAGTTTCCCGACTTCATGCCGGTGATGCTGCTGGGAGAGGATGCCTTCGCGGGGATTTCCGACTGGGTAGGTTATCCGGCGCATTGCCGCTATACGGATATCGCCGTATTCCATCGCGCGGGGTTTACGAAAGAGGCACCAACGCCGAAACAATGGCGTGACGTGGAAATCGATGCCTGGCGTAGCACCCAGGGGCCGGGAAGGGTGCTACGATTGGAGGCTGAGTTGCCCGACGTGACGGCCACCAGGATTCGAACGGTGGTCGCGGCAGGCGGGAGCTTGCACGGCATGGTGCCTGAGGCAATCCGGCGCGAAGTGGAACAATACTATGGCTCGGGAGAGGCGTGTGCAGAAAAAGGAAACGATTGAATCACTGACTGAGGCCGTTGTTGAAGCACTGGAGGACAAGAAGTGCCTTCATCCCATCGTGCTGGATGTGAAAGGGCGCTCGATGGTCACGGACCGCTTTATCATAGCTACCGGCCGCACGGATCGTCATCTCAAGGCGCTGGGCAATGCCGTCAGCGAAGTGGCGCACCGCTTTGGCCTGGCGGCCACGATTGAGGGGCTGACGGCGCTGGAGTGGCTGTTGATTGACCTGGGCGATGTGGTAGTGCATCTGTTTTTGCCCGAGGCGCGTGAAGCCTTCCAGCTCGAGAGCCTGTGGGCCGCGCCATCGACGCCAGAGCCCGAACAGGATGCGTCCGGGCGTTGAAGCTGCGCCTGGTTGCCGTCGGCCGAATGAGCAGTGATCTTACGGCGGTCGAGGCGCGTTATCTGAAATATCTCAAACCTTATGCCGACGTTGATGTGCGCGAATTGCCGCAGGGACGGGGCAGGCATGCGGCGCAGCGTATCGCCGATGAGGAGAAGCACATTCTCAAGCATGCGCCGGCCGGTTTTATCCTGTTCGATGTGCAGGGGAAAACGATGCGCAGCGAGCAGTGGGCCGAATATCTGGAGCGCGCGACGTCATCCGGCGACATCGCCTTTGTCATTGGTGGAGCCGATGGCGTGAGCCCGGCCGTTCGTAGTCAATCGGCGCAGCAATGGAGTCTTTCGGCGCTGACCCTGCCGCACCAGCTTGTACGGGTGTTGGTGCTGGAACAATTATATCGTGCAACAAGCCTCTTGCACGGGCATCCCTATCACCGCGCATGAGGTCGCTGCTTGTTTATGCCCTGCTCGGCCTGCTGGCCGCGACAGCACCGGCGGCGGCGAATGAGGAGTCCAGCGCGCGCCTGGAAGAGATCAAGCAGGAGCGCATCAGGCTTCAGGCAATCCGTGAAAGGCTTGAAGAGCAATTGGGGGCGTTGGGTAAGGAGTTGCACGGGCTGGACAAAAAACTGGTCGCGGCCAGCCGCGCCAGCAAAAAGGCCGATGCGAATGTGGCGGCAGCCAAATCCAGGTTGGCCGAGCTGAACAGCGAGCAACGACGCCTGGAGCAGCAGGTTGACATCTTGCGCCAGCGCATGCGCTCGCAGGTGGCGACCGCCTATCAAAACGCCGGTTCCAACAGCCTGCTGGCGCTGATCACCCATGGCACCCCGGTGACCGAAATGCCCCACCGCCGTTATCTGTTGGCCAGCATCATGCAGGCGCAGGAGCGCGACAGAAAGGCGTATCTGGACAGCCTGGAAGAACTGGTGGATGTGCTTGCTGAGGCGCAGGCAAAGCTGGCTGAGCTACAGATTCTGCAACAGGCGCAGCAGGAGAAAAAGAAGGAATTGCAGCGGCGTGTTGATGCCAAAAAGGCGATGTGGCGCAAGATCAAGCGCGATGCCTCGTTGCGCAAGCAGCGCGATGCCGCCCTTGCCAAACAGGAGAAAGCCCTGGTGGATTTGCTCAATGGTCTGGGCGCGGGTCTGGCGGCAAGCGATCTCACTGCCGAGCGCAAAACGCTGCGCCAGCGCAAGGGCAAAATCCGTTGGCCGCTAAATGGCAAGGTTGTTGCTAGCTATCGTTCACGGGTTGCGCCAGGCAGGCCCCGGCTGGCGGGCGTGCAGCTTGCGCCACGTCGCCATGACGCGACAAAGGTGACCGCCGTAGGCGCGGGCCGAGTGCGTTTTGCTGACTGGTTTGGCGGCTATGGACTGATGATGATCGTCGACCATGGCGACGGCATGATGAGCGTTTACGCGCATAATGACGCCCTGTTCAAACAGGTTGGCGACTGGGTGGCGGATCGGGAGCTGTTGGCCGATGCTGGCAGGACGGGATGGGTGGAAAGCGTGCGCTTGTATTTCGAGCTGCGCGACAAGGGCCGCACCGTCAATCCGAAGCAATGGTGCAGGAGGTGATTTCGCGGCAATGTCCCTGCCTTGGAAAGTATGGCTATATTTTTTCTTTCCAAGAAAAATTGCGGGTTTACACTGCCCATGGTGGTGGCGCTTGTTCCCAGAGCGAGAAAGCGCTGTATTTTTCGGTGCGCGCTTGAGATAATGTAACTGCGACGGGAGGCGTGTTGGACAAGGAGAATATGATGGAAATGAATGTAAAACGGGTTGCGATTGGGTTTGCGATGATGGTATTGCTGGCTACGGCGGCGCTTGCCCTGCGGCCGGCGGTGAGCAGCGCCGAATCGGTCAACTACGAGGAGCTGAAGAAATTCTCCCGCGCCTTGCAGGTGATTCGCGGCAATTACGTTGAGGAAGTGGAAGACAAACAGCTTATCGAAGGCGCGCTCACGGGCATGCTGGCCGACCTCGATCCGCATTCATCCTATATGGACCCCGAAATGTTCAGCCACATGCAAGTGGAAACGAAGGGCGAGTTTGGCGGCCTGGGCATTGAAATCTCAGCCGATGAGGGCGGTATTCGCGTCGTCTCCCCCATCGAGGATACTCCGGCCTATGAAGCCGGTATCAAGGCGGGCGATCTCATTATCAAGATCGAGGACGAACTGACCCGTGACATGGGCCTGCCCGAGGCCGTCAAGAAAATGCGCGGCAAACCTGGCTCGGGAATTGATTTGACCATCTATCGCGAAGGCGCTCAGGGGCCGCTGGAATTTCATATCGTGCGCGATGTCATCCAGGTTAAGTCGGTCAAAAGCGATTTCATGGCCCCCGGTTACGCCTATCTTCGCATCACGCACTTTCAGGAACGTACGGACAAATTATTGAAAGAGGCCGTGAGGACGCTCAGCGGCCAGTCCGAGGGCGGCTTGTATGGCGCCGTGCTCGACCTGCGCAGCAACCCTGGCGGGCTGCTCGATCAGGCGGTGTCGGTGACGGATTTATTCCTGGAGGAAGGCGATATCGTTTCCACCAAGTCCCGCAAGGGCAACGATCTGTCATTCAAGGCCAAGCCTGGCGATATTCTCGCCGGCTTGCCGCTGGTCGTGCTGATCAATCATGGTTCAGCCTCCGCCTCCGAAATCGTGGCTGGCGCATTGCAGGACAGCCACCGCGCCGTGCTCATGGGCTCGCCCAGTTTTGGCAAGGGTTCCGTGCAATCGCTGATTCCCATGCCGGACGGTTCGGCCCTGAAGCTGACGACGGCGCTGTACTACACTCCGAGCGGGCGTTCCATTCAGGCAACCGGCATCGATCCTGATATCGCCGTGGCCGATGAGCGCATCGTCGCTGGAAATCAGGAAAAGCTCGAAGTGGATTCACGGATTACGGAGAGCGATCTCAAGGGGCATCTCGCCAATGGCAATGGCAAGAAGCATACGGCGGATGAGGAAACAGTCGAGGAAGGCTTGGTCAGCGCGCGCATGCAAAAGCGCCTGGAGCATGATGTGCCGCTGAACCGCGCCCTGGATCTGTTGAAAGGCATGCGCGCCATGCGCGTGGCCATGCGTTGATTGATTGGCCCATGGCTTTCCCATGTCCGGCTTGAGGATGGGTGATGGCTAATAAGCACACGCGCTGGCTGTCCGTCACCCTGGCCGTGCTGTGCGTGGTGCTGTGTTTCGTGCTGATCGTGCCGATGATCGATGCACGTGGCCCTGATGGCACCCAGGAAATTGTTTTTGAGAGCTTCGAACATGCGCCTGATCTCACGCCGCAGCTGGACGAGGCGGCCAGGGACGCGTCGGCAGCCATCTCCCGCGCCGTGCGCGGCGCGCCGGCCAACGCTGTCACCATTATCGTCGATGACCTCGGCCACGACCTGACGGCGGTGGAGCGGTTGGTGGCATTGCCTTTCCCCGTGGCCGTATCCATCTTGCCGTTTTCTCCCCATGCCAGGCAGTCGGCCGAGATGGCCCATGCGGCGGGGCTGGTGGTGATGCTGCACATGCCCATGGAGCCGGAGGGCGACCATTACCGCCTGGGCATGAGCGATGGGTTTTTGCGCGATGGTATGAATGAGGATGAGGTGCGCGACCTGTTGACAGAAGCCTTGGCGCGCGTGCCGCACGTACAGGGGGTCAACAATCATATGGGTTCGGCCCTGACCAGCAGGCATGAGCCGATGCGCTGGGTCATGGCGTTTTGCCAGGAGCGCGACCTCTTTTTCATCGACTCGCGCACCAAAGCCAGCACCGTGGCGGCCGAAGAGGCGCGCAAAGCCGGCATCGTATGGGGTGAGCGCAGCGTGTTTCTCGACCATGATCCTGAGCTTCCGGCCCTGCGGGCGGCCTGGCAAAGAGCGCTGGGCAAAGCCGAGAATGATGGCGCTATCGCCATCGGTCATCCCTATGCCGGCACGCTACGTTTTCTCGAAGGCATGATTCCCGAGCAGGATCAGCGGCGGATTACGCAAGTAGCCGATCTACTGCATGAACCGGCGATCTAGCGAAATTAGTGATAACAGGCCCCACGCTGCCGCGCCCCTCAATACGCGAGCCCAAATGCAAGAAATATTCCAGTGTCGCCATGATCGCGGCTAGCGGCATCAGGCCCTAGCGCCATGTCGGCCCTGCGCCGCTGGTTTATCGCCGGCCTGATCGTGCTGGTGCCGATTGCCGGCACGGTGCTGTTCGTGCGCTGGCTGATCGGGTTTTCCGATCACGCCCTGGCGCTGCTGCCCGAGGCCTACCGCCCGGAGTCGTGGCTGGGCATGCATATTCCCGGACTCGGCGTCGTGCTGGCGGTCCTCGGCATTTGCCTGATCGGCATGCTTGTCACGAACTTTTTCGGCAAGCGGCTGATGGCCTGGTTTGACGCCATTCTGGCGCGTGTGCCGATCGTTCGTTCCATTTACGGTGCCATCAAGCAGTTGATGGAGGCCGTGCTGGGCGCCGGCGGCAATGCTTTTCAAAAAGTGGTGTTGGTGTCATTTCCGCAAAAAGGCGAGTGGACCCTGGGCTTCGTCACCGGTCCCGCCAAGCTGCCGTGGTCCGAGGCGGAACAGCAGTCCATGCTGGCGGTGTTTATTCCGACAACGCCAAACCCCACTTCCGGCTGGCTGCTTTTTGTGCCTGAGAAAGAACTAATCACTTTGCCTATAACGGTGGAGGAGGGGCTGAAGATGGTGGTGTCCGGCGGTATGGTGGCGCCCAAGGGGCAAGTGGCGGAGAGTGCGTCATGAAAAAGGACAAACCTGAGGCGGGAGAAGAGCAGGTGGGCGGCGTGGACAAGCCCGTGGCCAGGATCGAGGATCATAGCGCGCGCCGGCTGAAGCAGTTGGCGGATGAGAACCGTTTGTTGCGGGGGCAGGTCGCCGATGTCATGGAACGTCTGCACGCCAACGACCGTCTGTTTGCCCGCCTGTTCGACCTCGAAACGGCGGTGCTTGCGGCGACCGATCCTGAGGATTTGTGTTTTACCCTGTTGCGGGGGCTCAGAAGCGAATTCGAGCTGGATATGGCGCGGCTGTGGTTTGAGCGCTCTGGCAGCATGGGGCATCAGAGTATGGACGCGCTTTCCGAACGTGATCTGGTGTGGATTGAGGGGGGCGAGGTTCATGAGATGGGGCTGGCAGAGCAACGCGTGTGCCTGTTGTCGCTGACGCCGGAGAAGGGCTTCTCCTGGCTGGAAACGCGTGACAGCCAGTTGTGTTCCATGGCCCTGCTGACGCTGGGCGATCTTGCCCGTCCCTTCGGGGTGCTCGGCATTGGCACGGTGGACCCGGATCGTTTTCATCCTTCGCAGGCGAGCGATTTTCTCCAGCATCTGGCGCAGGTCGTCGGTCTGAGCCTGGAGAACTCGGTGGTGCGCGAGCGCCTGGCCCGGCTGTCGGTGACCGACTCGCTAACCGGCAGCCGCAACCGCCGCTTTTTGCAGCCGCACAATCAGCAGCCGGTTTCGCAATTGTTCGGCAAGGGCGTGCAGGTGGCCTGTCTTTACGTCGATATCGATGCATTCAAGTCGATCAATGACCGTCATGGCCACTCGGTGGGCGACGATGTGCTCAGCGGCGTGGTGGAGGTCGCCGGCCGTCAGATGCGCGCCAACGATCCGATTATTCGCATGGGCGGTGATGAATTCGCCTTGCTGCTTCCCGGCTGTTCGCTGAATAAGGCGCAGGAAATCGGCCAGCGCATTGTCAGCGCCAGCGCCGAGATGGCGCAGCTTGGCGATGACAAGATCGGCGTCAGCCTGGGCGTGGCCTTCTCCTCGGCCGAGACGGACATGCGCCTGAAGAGCCTGATCGAGGTGGCTGACCGCGCCATGTACGTGGCCAAGGCGCTTGGCGGCAATCGCCTGGAAGTGGCCGATCAGACTTCCTAGAAGTTGAACAAATCCATCCATGGCCTTTTCAACAGCGGCGGTGCAAAAACGCGGTTTTACGCCGCCTCACAAAATCAGGGATGTTTCTGTAATTCCCTGATTTTGGTCGCCCATCCATGGGCTCCAACGGCCGGGGTTTCATGCAGTTAAGCCAGGCGGCCTCGGCCTATCTTGAACAGCTGGCAGATGTGCGACTGGCGTCCGTCCACACCATCAGCAGCTATGGCCGTGATCTGAAGGGCTTCATGGGCCACGTAGGCGATATTGCCATGGATAGCATCGATATGCGCCAGGTGCGGGACTGGCTGGCCGAGGGCTATGCCTCCGGCTGGTCGCCGGCCACCAGCGCCCGGCGTCTGTCGGCCGTGCGCGGTCTGTTCAGGTTCGCCGAGGATGCCGGCTGGTGCGAGACCGATGTCACCACGGGGCTGAAGCCTCCGAAGCCGCGAAAGCGGTTGCCCAGGGCGCTGCCGCCAGAGCAGACCCAGATGCTGCTGGGCGAGGATGCTGAGACCAGTGAGCGCGACATGGCGCTGCTGGCAGTGATGTACGGTTGCGGCCTGCGCGTGTCCGAGGCGGTGGGCCTGAACATCCATGATGTGGACCTGGGCGCGGGTGAATTGCGCGTGCTGGGCAAAGGAAGGAAAGAGCGCGTCGTACCCATTCCGGCGCTGGCGGTGGCGCTGCTGGAAGCTCACTGGCAGCTGCGTCTGGGCCATGCCGACCCGAGCCAGCATGCTCTGTTTCTTAACCGCAGTGGCGGGCGGCTGTCTACGCGTAGCGTGCAGCGCATGCTGAAAAAACGCGCCATGCAGACGGGCGCGGATACCTCCACCACGCCGCACACCCTGCGCCATTCCTTCGCCACGCATCTGCTGGCCGGAGGGGTGGACCTGCGTGCTATCCAGGAGCTATTGGGTCACGCCTCGCTATCCACCACCGAGCGCTACACGCATCTGGACATCAACCGCCTGACCAAGGTTTACGACGAGGCGCATCCCCGCGCCCGAAGACAAAGCTAATTAATTCTAGTTTTATAATTACTGTTTAGCCGAACGCTCGCGTTCAACGGCGCGGCGGAGCCGCGTCCGCTGGAGCACGTTGTTGGGCTGTTGTGTTCCACGGCATGAAATCTGGCTTTAGGTACTGCCCATGAATAGAACGCGTATCGGTGTCGTTGGTGTGCTTCAGGCGACCGGACACCTTGTCATAGTAAAATCGGCTATAAAGTCTTCCATCAAGCGCGAATATCTCTAGCCGACCTTTCCGTACCCTCCATGTATGTTCATTGTTGTTGCGCCCCTCGCCGATATCGCCGTTGGCCAAGAAGGTAACGATCTTTCTTTGGCCCATCGTTGGGTTGAAAACAAAGACGAAGCGCCGGCCACCGAGCAAGAGTTGCCTAAGGCGCCGATTTTGCACGATCCAACGCAACGGTCCCACACTCCACCCAAGCACGCCCAGCACGGCAGCGAGCATGAGACCCCCTACCACTGTGACGGCGATTGACCCGGCGGTGGTGCTAGGGTCGAACATACTCACGAGTTACACAGCCCAACGTTCAAGGTAGGCGGCCTTGGCAGTTTTGTGCGCAAGATCCGCTCGACCGCAGGGTTGGGCGTCTTGGCTACCATTACTTTGCGTTGCATACCGCGACCTTCAGTTCCTCCAGTGATAGGGGACTAGGCCGCTTGCGGTGGACAATGCTATGACAGTTGGAACACAAGACAATTAGGTCAGTGGATGGATTCAGCAACGACTCACCACCGAGCGAGCTGATAGGTTTGGTGTGATGTACCTCAATAAACCCTGAACCGATGGCCCCGTACTTGGCTTCAAAGTTGAACCCACACCCCATACACGCGACGCCATGCAACTTGATAGCAGCCGCGCGCAACTGTGCGTTACGTTCCATAGGTCGTTGACCACCGCTGCGTCTGTTGTCCTTCAGTAAACGTCGTGTCTCCCGAAAGAGCGTTTTCGTCAGAGAGTTGTTCGCCAGAGGAAATGGCAGCAACCACTGGTAGGGCTTCAGCGTTGAAATGCTGAAACTGCCGCTGTTCTCCGACCCGCGATGCCAATGACGTGAAGTGCATCTTGCCACGTTCTGTGATGGCCCATGTATTCCACCTTGCGCTAGATAAATGACCTTCTTTGGCCAAGTGGTCTCTGATGTACGCGAGGTCGTTTCTCCAATTCAGTTCCTTTCGCGTTCTGCGAGATTGAAGATCATAGGGCGAAAACTTCATGAGGCCGGCGCGGGCTACCTCGTCGAGGACTTGCGCTTTCGTTCCGCTTCCCCCAAGGCGAATAATCGCTGTTAGCAGGATAAGTCGCTTTTCGTCTTCGGCAGTCATGCTGGCTATTTCTAAGACGCCCAACAGTGTTGATACAAGGAATTAATTCCTTGTTTTTCCCTCATATATACGGACATGATTCCTCCATATTCAATATTAAGGCACAAACACGGAATGGGGTGGATCAGGCGCGGGCTATTCGCAGGCGCTCTCAAACATGAATCATGAAGCTGTTTTGTTTCATTTTTTCCCCAGTCCCTGAGATCAGGATAGAAGGGCCGACCATCAAGGGCAACCGGCGGGGTGGGATCGGCGATTACGTTTATGCCGAATGTCGCTACTTCTCGATCAGCAGCAGGTGCTGGTCGTTATCGGTCGGCTCGCAGGAGAGCACCTTGTAGCCCTGCTCCTCGCAGGACTGGGGCACGTTGACCAGTGCTTCGCCCGTGTTGAGCAGCACCTCGATCTGCTCGCCCTTTTCCATTTTGGCCAGCCTCAGCTTCACCTTGACGAAGGTCATCGGGCAGGTCTCGCGGGTGATGTCGAGAAAATGTTTCATGCCGTCCGTCCGCCTCAGATAAATATGATATGTGCGCCTTCCGATTCGTTCAGGAAGGTGGCTACGCCGACGACTTCCTTCACATCGTCGATCAGGTCGTCCTTGGTCACGCCCAGGATGTGCATCGACATCTCGCAGGCATAATGGCGGATGCCAAGCTCAGAGGCGGCTTCCATCAGCTCATCCAGCTGGGCAACGTTGTTTTTCTTCATCATGCCGCCCATCAGCTTCGGGCTGGCGCCGCCGAAATTCAGACGCGACAGTGGCAGATTGTTGCGCCCGCCCATCAGGAAATTGAAGACGCGCGAAAGGAAATCCTTGCCGATCGCCTTGCGACCCCGATCTTTTTTCAGCGCGTTCAGGCCCCAGAACGTAAAGAACATGGTGACTTCGCGGTTGGTGGCGGCCGCGCCCGTGGCGATGGTGTAGGCGGCGAGCATCTTGTCGAACTCGCCGGAAAAACAAACGATGGAGATGTTCTGCTTGTCCATGCAATGCCTCCGTGTGAAATTGGGAGGCCGAACCTTAACGATATTTGACGATGGTTTCGATGCGCACGCTATCCGACATTGAGGCCGCCGGGACTTAGTTCGGAATGCCCTGGCGCGCCAGTTCGTCGGCGCGTTCATTTTCAGGGTGGCCGGAGTGGCCCTTCACCCACTGCCAGTTCACCTCATGCTTGGCTGCCGCCTGATCGAGCTGCTGCCATAAGTCCTGATTGGCCACGGGCTTCTTGTTGGCGTTTTTCCAGTTGTTCTTTTTCCAGCCGTGAATCCATTCGCGCATGCCCTGCACGACATACTTCGAGTCTGAATGGATGGTGATGTGGCAGGGTTTGTTCAGCGCCTTGAGCGCCTCAATAGCGGCGGCCATTTCCATGCGCTGGTTGGTGGTTGCCGCCTCGCCGCCGTAGAGCTCTTTTTCCTTGCCGCCGGATCGTAGCAGCACGCCCCAGCCGCCCGGCCCGGGGTTGCCGGAACAGGCGCCGTCAGTAAAGGCATCAACGCGTGGCGGCTCAGGCGCCGTCATTCGCCGTGGAGACGTTGAGAAAGCTTAAGGAATGAAGGGTGGCGCTGGATTCCGGCAAGCTGGTGGTAATCATTTTCTCGAACACCTCGAACATCCGGCGATCATACTTGCCATTGGCGGTATCCACACGCATTTCTTCAAGTGCGCCGTGCGGATTCCATTTATCGCGCCATGGGCGTTCCGAGGTCATGGATTCGTAAGCATCGACGATGGCCATGATGCGCGACAGCGGCGACATGCCCAACTTGCTGCTCTCCTTGGGATATCCGGCCCCACTTGGAGTCTGGTGGTGATTGAGCACGCACTCCAGGGCAATGGGGTCGTTGTAGCCATGTTTGCGCATGATGCGCACGGATTCCTCGGGATGCTTCTGAATTTGGCTCAGGTCGTCTGGGGTCAATGCCGTGGGCTTGGTGAGCAGCGAATGCGGCACCACGCTGAGGCCGGTATCGTGCAAATAACCCGCCTTTATCAGCGACTTGCGCTCCTTTTCGCCCATCTCCAGTTGGTCGGCGAGGGCATAAGCGAGAAGCGTGGTGCGGGCTGCGTGGCCGACCTGACCGCTGATGATTTCCCATGGCAGCACAAGGTCGGATGGGATATCGATCTCATCGACAACATGACGGTATTTCTCCGCCAGCGGCTGAGGGATGGCGGCGCAATCAAGCGGGTCTCTGATCCCCTGCACCTCAAACAGGGCCATGCGCATGCGCCGGCCCTTGATGGGAGTCAGGTTTTGCTCGGCCTGGATGCAGGCCTCGGCAAAGCCCAGTTTTGCGTCCTGGTGATTGGGGTGGGCATTCATCGCCATGCTGAACATGTCCCTGGCCTTAGCGGATTGATTCAAGGCAAGGTATTTTTGCGCCAGCCTGACCATGCAATCCACGTCGTCCTGGTTTTCACGATGTTCCTGTTCGATCTCCTTGAGCTCGCGCTCGGCGGCCTCGGTCACCGTGTCTTGCAGCTCGGCCGGGCGGAAGAGCTGGGCATTGATATGCGGTTCCACCGCATTATAGGTGGCTTCATCAATCAGCATGGAGCCGGCAGGACACAGGCCTTCCAGGCGCGAGGCGGTATTGGCGCAGTTGCCCATGACGGTATACGTGCGCTTGCGGCCGCCAATCAGGCCCACCACCGCCGGACCTGACGTCAGGCCAACGCGCATTTTCCACGGATATTCACTGGCGCGCATGAATTCCATCATGCGGATGCCGCAGGTAACGGCCAGCAACTGGTGATGCTTGTAGTCCACCGGCGCGCCAAATTCGAGCATGAAGCCGTCGCCGGTGTAGCGGTCGAGATGGGCGCGATAGGCCTCAGTGAATGTGGACATATCTGCCAGGAAGCGGTTGAGCTCCTGAATGACACTTTCCGGCTGACGCCGCTCGGAATAGGGCGTAAAGCCCTTGAGATCGGCCACCAGCACGGAGATGTTGCGCTTTTCGTTGCGCAGCTTGCTCTCGATCAGCATCTGCGCCACCGTCGGGTCCATGGTCATGTGCAGGACCTCTTCAACCTTGCCCTTGAGCTTCTCGACGACCTGCTTGCTGTCGGCGAGGTGCGCGGTCTTGTCCTGCACCATGCTTTCGAGGTTTTCGGCGTACTCACGCAGCTGATCGTTGGCCTTCACCATCTCCTTCTGCATGTTGCGCAGTTCCTTGTTGAGCTCGTTTTCCGTGCTGACGCGCTCATCCAGCTTTTCATACAGATGACCAACCAGTGCGCCGGAAGCAATGAGAAAGCCCGCCCACAGCGTCAACTGCATGTAGGCGTCTGAGGCGCTTCCTGGAGTGACAAATGCTTCCGGATTAAGCGCCAGCGAGGCGCAGACCAGCAGCACGCAGAGGATCGCGCCTGACACCGCATAGCGCACGCCGAGGAAGTAACCGGCCATCAAAATGGGGATGAAGAAGAAATTCAGGAAGGCGAGCTTGTACGGGGCCAGAAAGTGGATGCAGGCAATACTGATCAGCACAACGGTGATGAACAGGTGCTCAAAGTGCTTGATGAAAAAGTCTTTCAGGCTGTACATGGCGTCCCCATTTACAAAAAACTCAGATATTACGCGAACATCTTATGAGCCATACGCAAACTACATGCCAGTTCTGGCGCATCTGTGCGCCTCCGCACAATCGCGGACGGGTGCAGTCGTGGTCGGACTTTATGCTTTCAATTCATGGGGTTGTTGTGAAATTTACCAGCTTAAAACCGAAATGGCGCGAGCGGGAAAAGCCTGAGCCGGATCATCATTCGGGCTTATGCAAGACCTGCGTCGTCGGATTTATGACGGTGGCTTGCTTACATTCCATTTCAGCTGGGCTGAAGGTTCCGGTTCGCGTTCGATGTGCAGGCTGAATGGATACGGTCGCCAAAGGCCCGCCCCAAAGCGCATATCACCAATTTCCATCCGCCGCTCATCCTGTTGCATCACGGCGGGAAAGCGGGCAAACCAGCGGAAGAACTTCATTTCCTCCAGGTCTTCCACGCCAGGCATCTCCGCCATAGCCGTCCGCCTGGCCCATTCAGGTCGCTTATAGGCCCGCATGGGGGCAAGAAAACGTTGCGTAAACGAGGGCGTGAAGAACGCGCCGCTGCCGCTAAAGCCCGGCAGCAGGTTGACCGCTGCCTGCATGTAATGGCCGGGAAAGCTAGCGATAAGATGCCAGTGAAACGGCGAGAATGGCAGCGGCAGAGCGTTCACCGCGCTGGCCTCGGGGAACCGAGCGCGCGTGATGTCCAGCGCCCGCTGGTGGTTGTACGAGGTCAGGGACAGATACAGGCCCATGGCGATCAGGGCGCATGCGGCGAGAGCCCGTTGATACCGGCGCAGCCACAGCCCCAGCAGCAGGGGGATGGCCAGCATGGAGCTGAATAGCGGATCGATGATGAACACCAGATCCCAGGCAATGCGGGCATCGCTGATGGGAGCGAAAATCATGGTGCCGAATGAGGTGATGAGGTCGAACACGATATGGCAAAGAATCACTGCACCGATCAGCCACGGAAGCAAAGGATAGGTTTCTCTCCGCCTGGGAAAGAGGCTTAGCGCTAGCCAGGCCCACAGCGGCAGCATCAGGATCGAATGCGTGACGCCTCGGTGATAATGCAGATAGGCGGCATCTGAAATCAGGCGCAGGACATAATCCGCGTCCGGGGCCATGGCCAGAAGCGTAAGACGCCAAAGCCAGGCGCGGGGCAGCGGCGATCGCGGCACAGCCCTGGCAATGGCATAGCCGCCTAGGGCATGCGTGAAGGGGTCCATGGATTTTGCGCGGCGAGCTTGATGAGCTCTGGCCAGTTGCGGCCGACGGCGATATGGCCGGCGCTGACGGCATGACCGGCGCCCGTCGCCGCAGGCATGGTGTTGGGTAAGCCCGCCAGCGCCAGCCAGCCAAACAGGGCAAAACTGATGGCTTCCACCGCGTTGGGTGGGATGCCGATGTGTTCGGTGGTTGTGATTCGCGCTGGCGCCAGCATCTCCGCCAGCAAATGCATGAGATATTCGTTGTATGCGCCGCCGCCGCAAACATACCAGCAGGAAGGCTCCTCTGGCAGCAGGCTGCGAACGCCGGCAATGCTGGCGGCGGTGAGGTGCGCGGCCGTGGCCATGCGGTCGGCGTCGCTAATGCCCTTCCAGGCAATGATCTGCTCGACCACCTTGTGGCCGAACTCCTCGCGGCCGGTCGATTTGGGTGCTGGGCGGGTAAAGAAGGGGTGGCGCATCAATGCTTCCAGCAAGGCATCGCACACCCTGCCGGATGCAGCCAGATGCCCGTCCCGATCATAAGCGTTACGCCCGTCGGAAAGCGCCAGCATCAGGCCGTCCATGACCATATTGCCGGGGCCGGTGTCGAAGCCAAGCGATCCGCCCGATGGGTCGAGCAAGCTAACGTTGGCGATGCCGCCGATATTGAGCACCGCGATAGCCTGATCCTGGCCGCCAAACAGCAGACGGTGCGCCAGCGGCGTAAGTGGTGCGCCCTGGCCGCCGGCGGCGATGTCGCGGCGGCGAAAGTCGGCGACGGTAGTGATGCCGGTGATTTCCGCGATGGTGGACGGGCAGCCGATTTGTAGTGAAAACGGATGGCTGGCGCGCGGCCGGTGGCGGATGGTCTGGCCGTGGCTTGCGATGGCGGTCACGCGCTTTGCGCCAATGCCCGCCTCATGCAGCGAGTGCAATACCGCCCTGGCAATGGCCTCGCCCAGGGCGCTGTCCAGCGCGCCCATGGCGTCGATTTCGTTTAGCCCCGGTTCTGCCAGGCGCAGGATGGGTTCGCGCAGCTGCCGTGGCATGGGATGTTCATCGAAAGCCAGCATCCGAACCTTGCCGCCCTCATCCAGCCGTACGATGGCGACATCGATGCCATCGGCGGATGTGCCGGACATGACGCCGATCATGATCAGTTCCGGGGCTTGTGAGCGGGGCATGCATTGAGCATATACCAGCCATGATCAATCAGCCATGTGAACGGTGGCTTGACCGCGCTGACGGCGCGAACCTAAGATGACATCCAGGCGGGCATCGTATAATGGTATTATCCAAGCTTCCCAAGCTTGTGACGCGGGTTCGATTCCCGCTGCCCGCTCCAGCTTTTTTATGCGCTGGAATAGTTTGATCACCCTTGTCGATTTTCGTCTTCCTTGTTAAGGAGATGCTGATTTATTGCGTCCTGCAACAAATCAGCCCGCAAAGCCAAAAGCGTGGTTTTTACTTTTCTTACAAATCAATCACTTACGCCCTTAACTTGGCAACTCATCCATGGGCTGCACGGAACAGCTGAATTAATCAGCTGTTCCTTAAGGCTGTGCCTGGTAAATGCGTTATCATTTGTGCCATGGCAATTGCCGACGCCGAATTCAGTGAACATACATCGAAGCCTTCGATGGGCCTCGTGTTGCGCGGCGGCGCGGCGGCTTTGACCGCGGCCAGGGGCGAGGTGGTGCTGACCAGCGGTCCCGTTGGCTCGGGCAAGAGTATGTGGCTGCTGAGGCTGGCCGGCATTGAGGCGTTTCCCGAGGGTGTTGACTGCCAGCTTGACGGGTTGCCCTGGCCCGGCCCTTCTGGCGAAAAACTGCGTATGTTGCCGGATGGTTTCGAGCGGCTGTGGTTGGGACATGATGTGGCCGACGAGATGAGTTTCGGACTTAAACCCCGGCCGACTGAGCAGCAAATGCGCCAGATGCTCGACGCCTGGCGTGTGCCGGGACTTGCGCTCGACGCGCCCTTGCAAGGCCTGGATCGTTTGCGGGCATTGCGCGTTGCACTGGCCGCCATGACCCTGGCCGAACCCGCCATCATGTTGCTGGACAATCCGGCGGCCGCCTTGCCGGTGGAAGATGGAGCCCTGCTGCGTCAGGATGTGCGCGTATGGGCAAGGCAGACCAGCATGGTGGTGGTGGCTGCCTGCAATCGTTGGCAGGATTGGCGGGATGTTGCCGACCAACGGTGGCAATGCAGCAATGAGGGGGATATGCCGGTGAAGATGAGTTGGGAGGAGAGCGGCCATGCGTGACGCGATTCGCTTTTCCCTGCCCCTGACCAAGCAAATGCAGTCCTTTTTACAACTGCGCGACGGGCTGGTATGCCTGCAACGCGCCGAAGCGGAAGGCAATGTGCCCGCTTGGTTGCAGGCCTCGGTGGATTTGCGTGCAAGTCTGCTCGGTGATCAGGGCCGCAAGCCCGCCATCGCCGAATTGCTAAGTCTTTTTTCCTCGCTGCGGGCTTATTTGCAGCCACTGGCGGAAAAGCATCATCATTTTTCTTCGGCTATCGCCAAGGCTTGTCATGACATCGATATGCATGTGGCCAGCATCGAAGGCGGTCTGGATGAGGCCATTCATTTTCTGCGCAAGGACGCCGTGATCAATGTTTATCACAACGGATTGCAGAAGCAGGACTGGCTTGTACACAGGCCGTGCATGCCGCAGATGATGCCCGTGCTCGGCCATGCCGATGCGGAGCGCCGGCGGATTCTGACCGCCCTGTTGCAGCCGTTGATCAATGCCGTGAGCGGCCTGGACAATATGCTGCATGATTTTGTTGAGTGGACGCCGCGCATCGCTCACGGAGGAAGCGACCAGATCATTCCAGACCGTGGCAGCAACTACGGCCTGCTGGTGGTGGGGCTGGAGCAGGATGTCGTCAAGCAGGGCATTGTGCCGGATATCGCCGGCAACCGTTTTTCCATTCAGCTGAGATTTCAGCGTTGGCCGTCGGGCGATAGCGCCTGCGTGGTGAATGAGGATGTGCCCTACTCCATGATGCTGGTTCCGTGCGCATGACATCCGAGCGCTACCGCTGCCCTGTTTGCGGCCGGGAGTCGTTGCGCTCAGCCGAAGATTTCCCCTTTTGTTCTGATCGCTGCCGCCTGATCGATTTGGGCCGTTGGGCGGACGGTTCCTACCGCGTTCCTGGCGCTCCAGCCGACGCCATCGCCGATGATAGTGGGTTGAATGGGGAATAAACCCCTTTCAGATTCGAACCGGGCGCTGCGCTCCCGCCTTTATATCCTGATAAGCCTGATGCTCGCCGTGCCCGTGTTGAGTTGGCCGCTGGCATTCGGGCGCATGCATTTGCAGGTGGTTGACTGGGTGCAGCCGGTGGACCTCTGGCGATTCGCCCTGGTATGCATGCTGTTGGTCGTGGTCATGGCTGACACCATGCTGGCGGGAGTGAGCAAGCGCGTATCGATGATGATGGCGGCGGTGTGGATCGTCGGCAGCTATATGGCCGCGTTTTTGTCCCTGCAACTGCCGGTGACGATGGGCGTCTATATGCTGGCCTGCGTGCTCGTCATGCATGCCGGAAGGTCGGCATGGCGCTTGTGGTCGGGCAGGCGCGACTGGTGGTTGTGGCCGGCCTGGACGCGCGATACGGTGGTTTCCTTCGGCGTATTCGCCTGGTTTGTATAAGTAGACTCTGAAGAATGACCATCCTTGGTATTTTTATTCACCACTTCCCTGTGATTTGCCAAGGCTTCCGATGGTTGTGCCATTTCGCTATCGTGCGAAATGGTCAGTACGGAAAGCACAAATCGGCAGGACGGCTGATTTGGACGGCTGAAAGCCGCCGCATGGCGGGACGAGGCAAGGATGCCGAGCATCAAAAGTGCGATTTTGCTTTCCTCACAGAATCAATCGCTTACACGATCACTTCTGGCGGCACATCCCTATGCCGCTCGGAACCTCTGAATATTACAGAGGTTCCTTAACTCTGATGATCCGGCCCATAATTCTGGCTTCCACCTCGTCCTATCGGCGTACATTGCTGGACAGGCTACACATACCTTTTTCCGTGCTAAAGCCTGAGTTTGATGAGGCTGTCGCAAGCAGCATGCCGATTGAGGCATTGGTGCGCGCCAACACCCTGGGCAAGGGCCGCGAGGTTCATTCAAGGCGCCCGGACGCGTTGGTCATTGCATCGGATCAGATGGCGGCATGTGAGGGGCGCGTGCTGGGCAAGGCCGGCGATGCCGAGGCGGCGATTCGGCAACTGCAATGGTTGTCGGGGAGAAAAGCGGATTTTATGACCGGCCTGGCGCTCATTGATGCCGATGCTGAGCACTATGAGCAGGAGACGTTCAGAGTGTATTTCCGCCAACTAAGTCGGGAGGAGATCAGCACCTATGTCGAATTGGAAAAACCTTGGGACTGCGCCGGCAGCTTCAAGGCGGAAGGCTTGGGCATTAGCCTTTTCGAGCGGCTTGAGGGCGATGACCCCACCGCCCTGATGGGCCTGCCCCTTATTCGCCTTTGTGCTTATCTCCAGCCGTTGACGTTGCTGGCGAAAACATAACAGTCTTTTGCGGCCATTCGCACAGATCAGCAATGCGGCATGCATGGCACCTTGGCCTTCTCGCGGTGCATACATAGCGCCCATGCAGGATCAGCCAGTGGTGGGCATCGCGTATATACTTTGGCGGTATGGCCCTGAGCAGACCCTTTTCGACCTTCTCCGGTGTTTTCCCGGATGCCAGTCCGGTGCGGTTGGCGACGCGGAAGATGTGCGTGTCGACCGCCATGGTCGGCTGGCCAAAGGCGACGTTGAGCACGACATTGGCCGTCTTGCGACCCACGCCTGGCAGCTTTTGTAGCGCCTCGCGACTGTCCGGCACCTTGCCGTCATGGTTTTCTACCAGTTGCTGGCAGGTGGCGATGATGTGCCTAGCCTTGCTGTTGTACAGGCCGATGGAGTTGATATATCCCTTCAGGCCGGCCTCGCCGAGCGCGAGCATGGCCTCCGGCGTGTTGGCTTTGGCGAACAGTGGTTTCGTCGCTTTATTGACGCTGACGTCCGTCGCCTGCGCCGACAGGATGACAGCAAGCAGCAATTCAAACGGACTGTTGTATTTTAGCTCGGTGGCCGGGTTGGGCCGCTGCGCCTCAAGGCGTGTGAAGATTGTCTCGACGGTGCTGGGAGACAAGGCTTAATACTGCTGGCTGGGAACTTGGTTTTTAGCTGGCGCCCTTTTCGGCAAGACGCATTTGCACCTGCCGGTCCACGATGTCTCCAGCGGGATCAAGCACCTGCTCGACGAGAAAGATGCCGTCGCCGGTGATCTTTTCAATGCGGCCGCTGTTTTTCCCCATATAGTTGCCGCGCCTGACGGTATAGCCCTTGCCCGTGGAGTCCTGCACCATGCAGATCCGGTCTTCGCCCGTCTGGTAGATCGCCACCAGCGTCAGGCTGGCAAGTTCGATTTCCTCGAGCGGCTCGCGGATGCGCTTGGCCAACTGCGCCTGGCGCTCACGCAGCACATTCTGGCCCAATTGGGCCCGGCGTTGCAGATAGGAGGCAAAAGGATCACGCAGGCTGGCCAGGTTAAGTTCCGGGCCTTTAACCATATGACTCATGGCGTCAGGCGATTCGGCTTCGAGCGATGCCGTCGCCGCGTCTTCAGCTAGGGCGATGGGCGCGCATATCAGACATGAGATACCAAGCAAGGCAAAACGCGTCATTTCCTTCCTCCTGAGAGCCATGGGCCGCCTTGAATCCGGTCCTGGCGACTGACCACTGCCAGCATTTGTTAACGCAAACGCAAGAGTCATGCCAGAAACGGGAATTATACGCATGACCAGCAAGCTATACGCATGCATGACGCCAGCAGATTAGCACAGGGCCTTGAAAGGGCAAGGTTGGTGGCTTTTAGAAGCGGACGAAGGCGCCGGCAAATGCGCCGGAAAAACGGGCATCGAGAAACATGTCGAACTCATCAAACTTGATTTTGATATAGCGATAACCGGCATACGCGCCCAGGGCGGGCAAGGGAGAAAATTCCACATTGGCCTCGGCATCCAAGAAGCTGTTGCCGGCATAGCCCAGATAACCTATTCGCCCATTGATGGCGGCGAAGTCGGCCAGTCCCACACGGGCACGCGCGCCGATGGTAGGGATGGGCACAGTGCCAGAAACGGATTCGGTGAAGCCCAATGTGGAAAGGCTGGTTTCAGCGCGGGTGATCTTGACAGCGCCTTCGATACCCAGCTGTACGCGCGTCGGCAGGTCATCCATATTAAAAAGGAAGTAGGTAAGGCTCACATCGATGATATCGGCATCCAGCTTGCTGGTGATCGGTCCAGCAGGAACGGGTAGGCCGTTAAAGATGATTCCCGACGTGGAACCAACGCCATCGAAACTGAGCGGCAGGTAGGCGGCGCCAAGCCGAAAATCGCCGAGCTGAAGCGCTACTTCGGCCGTAAAGGTGTCGCTCTTATCCATGCCCAGGTCGCTGTCGATATCCATTCTTGTGCCACCGAGACCAGCAGCAATATCACCTGAAGGATCGAGACTGATGTATGCCGCTTTTATCGACGCCATTTCATCAGCCATGGCGGGTAGCGCCATGCAAACCGAGAAAAGCGTGGCAAGGGTTAACCGGGAAATATTCATACTGCCTCCGTGAGGATTGTAATATTGGGAAAATGTAATGTTAGGCAGCGGGTTTCTGTGTCAATCATCACACCGATAGCGCTTCACCGCTATTCAGCAGCATTCGGATTAATGCCTGGTTCGCCTCTGGCATCGACAAACGAGCCATGGTCTCCGGTACCACCCACTCGGTTCGCGCTTGCCAGGCGGGGCTCGTAGACTGCTTACAATCGCAGGAAAACAGGAAAAAATGCAGTTCACGATCCGGGTAGGCGTATGTGTACTCGCCAATTTTTCGCCAAGCTGAGCCCTTCAGCCCTGTTTCTTCGCGCAGCTCCCGCTTGGCGGCCTGCAAGGGAACTTCACCTTCCTCGACCTTGCCCCCGGGCAGGGACCATAAGCCGCCGCAATGGGCGCTTTCGGGACGCTGGAGCAGCAGAATCTGGCCTTGGCTATTAAACGCTGCAATCAGGGCAACGTCCCTAGGTGCGGTACTCGGCATTGATCCTGATGTATTCATGCGTGAGATCGCCCGTCCAGACGGTGGCCGTGGACGCGCCCATACCCAGGTCCACATGCAGGGTGAACTCATCGCGGGTAAACACGGCCATACTATCATTATTCTGGTAATCCGGGTGCAGATTGCCGCCAGCCAGTATGGCGACGTCATCCGCTTTCAGCGTGATGGCGTCAGGGTCAATGTCCACGCCGCTGTTGCCAATGGCCATGAGGATGCGCCCCCAGTTGGCATCTGAGCCGGCAAAGGCGGTTTTAACCAGCGGCGAAACGGCGATGGCGCGGCCAACCCGCCTGGCCTCGGCCTCCGAGTTCGCGCCTGTCACCTCGATGGTGACGAACTTGCTCACGCCCTCGCCATCACGAACGATCAGCTGCGCCAGTTGGATGCACAACTCCGTCAGCGCGGCCTCAAAATCGCGGCAGTCCTCCAGCGGCGGATGACCTAGGCCCAGGCCGCTGGCCAGCAGGTAGACGGTGTCATTGGTCGAGGTGTCGCCATCGACGCTGATCGAATTAAATGAGCGCCCCACGGCGCGATTGAGCATGGCCTTCAGCTGATCGGCGCTGACTGGCGCGTCGGTGGCGATGAAGCCCAGCATGGTGGCCATGTCAGGATGAATCATGCCGCTGCCTTTGCAGATGCCGGTGATGGTGTGATCCCCAACCCGGCGCGAAGCCCATTTGGCGAAGGTGTCCGTTGTGCGGATGGCGTCTGCCGCCTGCTCCCAGTCATCTGGAGAAAGCGAGGCCGCGGCTTGACCCATGCCCGCACGGATACGCTCGATGGGGAACGGCTCGCCGATGACGCCGGTGGAGGCTGACAGGGTTTGCGTCACGTCGATGCCAGCCGCCTCGGCCGCCGCCTCGATCAGCCCCTCGGCCCAGGCGTGCTCCATTTCACCCGTGCCGGCATTGGCGTTGCCGCTGTTGGCGACGATGGCCCGGATGGAATCCGCCGATGCCTGAAGCGTGGCCTCGCCAAGGCTTACGCAGGCCGCGCGCATCCGGTTCTGGGTGAATACGCCGGCGGCATGACAATTCACATCGCTGACCAGCAGCATGATGTCGTTGCGCCTGCCCATCTCCTGCGCTGATTTGACGCCGCAGGAGGCAATGCCGAGGCGGAAGCCGGGTACGCGAAGAGCTTGGTCCAGGCGGGGCGGACTCGTGCCCATCAAGCGGCGGCCTGGGTTTTCCCGTGGCAGTTTTTGTATTTCTTGCCCGAGCCGCAGGGGCAGGGCGCGTTGCGGCCGACCTTGGGGTGCTTGCGCTTGACCGTTGTAGGCTGCGCCTGCGCCTGGGGCTCGCCATGGCTGAATTGCATGGTCTGGTCTTGTTGTTTTGGCTGTGGCGCTGGCTGCTGCTCGGCCGGCTCCACCTGCACGCGGTGCAGCATGGTCATGGTCTCCAGGCGTACGCGCTGCAAAAGCGAGGCAAACAGTTCGAAGGATTCATGCTTGTATTCCTGCAGCGGCTGTTTCTGGGCAAAGCTCCTGAGGCCGATGCCCTGCTTGAGATGATCCATGGCCAGCAGGTGTTCCTTCCAGTGATTATCGAGCACTTGTAGCAAAAGAAATTTTTCGAAGCGGCGCAGATTTTCCGGCCCCACCGCCTGCTCCTTTTCCAGCATGAGTCCTTGCATGGCGTCGGCGATCTTGTCAGCCAAGTGGGTGGCATCGCGCACCTCGATTTCATCGATCCAGGGCTGCACCTCTACGCTAAGACCCACCGTCTCGCTCAGGGCGCTCTGCAAGCCCTCGGCATCCCAGCCATCGCCATGCTCGTCGAGATATTGCGCGGACAGGTTTTCGGCAAAGTCATGGCGCATGTCGTCGATCACATCAGCCACGTCGTCGGCGTGCAGCAACTCAAGACGCTGGCTATAGATGACCTCACGCTGCTGGTTCATAACATCGTCGAACTCCAGAACATGCTTACGCGTATCGAAGTTTCGTCCTTCCACCTTCTTCTGCGCGTTCTCGATGGCCTTGGTCACCCATGGATGCTCGATCACCTCGCCCTCGTCGAAGCCCATCTTTTGCAGCATGGTCTGCATTTTTTCACCGCCGAAAATACGCATCAGGTCGTCTTCCAGCGACAGGAAGAACTGTGACGAACCCGGATCGCCCTGGCGTCCTGAGCGGCCACGCAGCTGATTGTCGATGCGGCGTGACTCGTGGCGCTCGGAGCCGATGATGTGCAGGCCGCCCGCGGCAAGCACCTCTTCATGCTCCGTGGCGCACTGCTGGCGAATGGCCTCGGCCTGTTTTTCAAGCTCGCCCGCCGGCAGCTTGTCGGAGAGTTGCTTGATCATCATGTCAGGATTGCCGCCCAGCACGATGTCGGTGCCGCGGCCGGCCATGTTGGTGGCGATGGTCACTGCTCCCTTGCGTCCGGCCTGGGCGACGATGGGGGCCTCGCGTTCGTGGTTCTTGGCGTTGAGCACCTCGTGCGGGATTTTTTTCTTCTTCATAACTTCCGACAATTCTTCGGATTTCTCAATCGAGATCGTGCCGACCAGCACCGGCTGACCCCTGCCGTGGCAATCGACAATATCCTTCACAATGGCTTCGGATTTGTCATTTTCATCGCGGTAAACCAGATCCGGGAAGTCATCACGCACCATGTCCTGATTGGTTGGCACCTCCACGACTTCCAGGTCATAAATCTTTTGGAATTCCTCGGCTTCGGTCTGCGCAGTGCCGGTCATGCCGGCCAGCTTTTCATACATGCGGAAAAAGTTCTGGAAGGTGATCGAGGCCAGGGTCTGGTTTTCCGGTTTGACCTCCTGGCCCTCCTTGGCCTCCAGCGCCTGATGCTGGCCATCGGAATAGCGCCGACCGGGCATCATGCGGCCAGTGAACTCGTCGATGATCACCACCTCGCCGTTGTTGACGATGTAGTCCACCTCACGCGTGAACAGCGTGTTGGCGCGCAAGGCCTGGGTGGCGGCATGCACCAGATTCACGTTTTCAGGATCGTAAAAGCCGCCACTCTTGAGCAGCCCGGCCTCCTGGAAAAGCCGCTCGATATTTTCAAGGCCTTCCTCGGTAAAGGATACGGCGCGCTGCTTCTCATCCTTTTCATAGTCGGACTCATCCAGCCGCTTGATCAATTTGTCGGCGGCGGCATACAGCTCGCTGGATTTCTCGGCCGGACCGGAAATGATCAGCGGCGTACGCGATTCGTCGATAAGGATGGAGTCCACTTCGTCGACGATGCCGAAATACAGCGGGCGGGCGCGCACCAGTTCTTCGCGGCTGAAGGCCATGTTGTCGCGCAGGTAGTCGAAGCCGAATTCGTTATTAGTGCCATAAGTGATGTCGGCGTCATAGGCAGCACGGCGCTCATCATTTTCGATGCCGTGCACGATGACGCCCACGTCCATGCCGAGAAAGCGGTAGATCTGTCCCATCCATTCGGAGTCCCGGCGGGCCAGGTAGTCGTTGACCGTGACCACATGCACGCCCTTGCCGGTCAGGGCGTTGAGGTAGACCGCCAGGGTGGCGACCAGGGTTTTTCCTTCGCCGGTCTTCATTTCGGAGATATTGCCCTGATGCAGGATCATGCCGCCGATCAACTGCATGTCGAAATGGCGCATGCCAAGCGTCCGCTGGCCAGCCTCGCGCACCACGGCGAAGGCTTCGGGCAATATATCGTCCAGCGATTCGCCGGCCTCGAGCCTGGATTTAAACTCATCGGTCTTGGCCGTGAGTTCAGCATCCGAAAGCGCCTGTATGTCGGGCTCTAAACTATTAATTTGGTCCACGATGGGGCTCATGGTTTTCATAATGCGCTCGTTGCGGCTGCCGAAAACGCGGGTAAGCATTTGGAACATGGAAGTGGTTGCTCCTGTGAGGGTTTGGATCAAAAATCTAGCACGAACGGGCAAGCCTACCAAAATAGCTGGATACCGCGAAGTATGGGGCCGCGAACGCTTGCACTGCGTGCGCATCAACGTAATATCGTGGGACGGTGGAGGGAAGCATGAACGTTGATGATGTATTACAGGCCATAAGCGAAGGCCGCGATTTAGGCGGCGCTGACCTGTCCGGGCTGGATTTTTCCGACAAGGATTTATCGGGGGCCAAGCTCGACGGAGCCAACCTGGCCGGCTGCAATTTTCACAATGCCAATCTGCATGGCGCCAAATTGAGGAGCGCCACGCTTGACGGCGCTGACCTGCGCGGCGCCTGCCTCGATGACGTGGAATGGACCGGCTCTCATCGTATGCGCATCAAGATCGACCGTGATGAGCTGTTTCAAACCATTCGTAATGGCTGGAGCCTTACGGGCGTGGATCTTGCCGGCATGGATCTTGCCGGTCTTGATCTGACGCGCGCGAGATTGTCGCAGGCAGATATGCGCGGCTGCAACCTGGAAGGAACGGATCTGCGCGGCGCGGACCTGAGCGAAGCCAACCTTTCCGGGGCCAATCTGGTTGACGCCGACTTGCGCGGGGCCGGCCTGCGCCGGGCGAACCTGACCGCATCCAACCGCCTCAACGCTAAGATCAGAAAATGGGCCCTGAAAAAAGCCTATATCACAGGCCCCACTGCATATACGGATTAACAACTATTCCTTGGGAATCAGAACGGCTTTCTTTTATCGGTTTTTTCAGGCCTTGTGCAAGAATGCGGCGATGCGCGTAACGCCTTCCTCAAGGCTGGCAAGACCAGTGGCATAGGAAATGCGCAAGTGTTGGGCGGCTTGATGGACGCCGAAATCTTCGCCGGGGGTTAGGGCCACGCCAGCCTCTTCCAGCAGACGCCAGCAAAACGCCTTGGAATCATCGGTGATTTTTTCGACATTGGCATAGATATAGAAAGCGCCTTGCGGCTCGACGACGATATCAAAGCCAAGTTTGGGCAACTCGCCCAGCAGATAACGTCTGCGTGCATCGTACTGCTCGCGCATGGCCTCGACCTCTTCATCGGCGGCAAGGGCGGCAAGGGCGGCATGTTGCGACAGGGTAGGTGCGGCAATGAAGATGTTTTGCATGATCCGTCGACAGGGGTCGATGAGCGACTCGGGCACGATCACCCAGCCCACGCGCCAACCTGTCATGGCCCAGTGCTTGGAAAAGCCGTTCACCACAATGGCATTGTCATCAAAAGACAGGGCGCAAATAGCATCGCCGCCATAGGTAAGCCCATGGTAAATCTCATCGGAAATCAGCCAGCCGCCGCGCGTCCGGCACTCGTTGGCTAATGCCTTAAGCTGTGCTGTTGGAATCAGGGTGCCGGTGGGGTTGCCGGGAGAGATGACCACGCAGGCGCGCGTCGATGCCTGCCAGTGCTGGTCAAGATGACTTGTAGCCAGATGGTATAGTGAGTCGGGGCCTACGGGGGCGTTGATGGGCTCACCACCAGCCAGACGGATGAAATTGCGCTGGCAGGGATAACCCGGATCAGGCAGCAACACGGATTCGCCCGCTTCGATGAGGGCGAAATACAGCATCATAAACGCGCCGGATGTGCCGGGCGTGATCAGGATCCGTTCGGGCGCCACCGAGACGCCGTATGTTCGGTCATACCAGTCAGCCAGCGCCTGCTGCAATGCCGGCAGGCCGGTGGACGGCGTATAGAAGTTCTCCCCCGTGTACAACTGCCTGCGAGCTGCCTCGAGCACGGGTGTGGGAGTAGGAAAATCCGGTTCCCCGATCTCCATGTGAATCATGCGCCTGCCCTGGGCCTCAAGCTCTTTGGCGCGTTCCAAAAGCTGCATCACGCGGAATGGCTCGATCTGGTCAATGCGGCGCATGCCTGCCAGTGTAATGTCATATTGGTGCGGCGCCAGCGGTCGATGTGGAGAACTGGTATATCTTGCGCTAGCCTTCATCCATACTTTGGATCAAGGCCTTTCACATCATCATGGTTTCGTGGTTTGCCGAGGGTCGCAATACCCGCAGCCACGTCTTTTACCGTTTTTTCAACGAAGCGCCGGTTCTGGGGCTGATGGGGGCGGTCATTCTGGTGGTGTTGCGCCCCTTCTAATCCGCAACATAGACAGGCATTGACGATGCCGGGGCCAATACTTATGTTTGGCCGCTTCGATGGGGGATCGTCTAGCGGTAGGACTGCGGACTCTGACTCCGCCAACCCAGGTTCGAATCCTGGTCCCCCAGCCAAGTATTTATAAGGGTTTATGAGAAATCGTAGGCCCTTTTTCTTTGCCCGTTGTCCACTCATTGTCCATTAGGGTAGAACAAGAGGTGATAGATACGGCTCCTAATTGTGTGTCCGGAAGTATCCTAGGTATTGCAAGGAAATTGGTGCTATGAAGCACTACAAGTGAGAATGAATGAATGTCTGCTTTCGGCCAAAACCGGACATTCGATTATAAGCATGCATTGCTAGGATATGGTGTCCCAACCCCGACAAACCTGGCCACTGGCTTGAACGGATGACCTTTAAGCAGCTTTTAAACCAATATGAGTGAGAAGATACAGGGGCGGGCTAGCATCTAACTGTTTGATATTAAATAAATATACTTGCAAAGGTGTCAGGTTTTTTTACATAAGTGTTTCTACTTACATGGGCGCGTAACCTATTGAAGATAAAGATATTTAAATATTCACTTCCAAATGGAAGGAAATTCAAGGCGAAAAACTGTCAGGTTTTTTTACATTTGGTGCTTCCACGCTGCGTTCAACATTGTAAAAAGGCTTTCATATTATGAATTATACGTATAAAAACAATTAGTTATAATTCATAACCACTGGCTGGCACGACTCTTGCGACACCTGCGCCAATTACTTTATAGCTCTAATTGCCCACACTAAACTTGATTTACATTCATGGATGAATACCCGAACGGACATAAGGTAAATAGGGGAATTTATTCATGCGCACTCAACCTGACTCGAAATCTGTGGCGGCTGAACAGCCGGCTATTTTCACCAAACGTCCTCTAAGCAGGCTAAAGTTTCTAGCGCTTTCTGCCCTGTTTCTGATAGCCGGCACCGCAAGTGCCGCCCCAATATATGACACAGGCCAATTAAATTTTTCCACCAGTGGCCAGAGCATGTGGGCGCCAGGTGGGGCCATACAATTTGAAGACTCTATTTTCGTAGGTGCGGAGTGGAACAACTTAGGTACTGGTTTCGGTGGCATTATCGGCAATCTCTCGACAACCACAATCAACACCAATCCGCTTTGGTGGGCGTGGAGGGCTTGTAAGGCGACGATCAACTTCTTATGCGGGAGCGAACCCAATCCAGGGGCAGTGAATACCGTGCTTGATACCCGGACCGGCGCACGGATCGACCTGACAACGTCGGGAAAATTGGGGCTTGAGTTCGGCTACACGGTGGATAGTGGCTCGATCGATGCTTTAGCGGACCTCTCCGCCACAGCAGTCCTGCCAGATGCCAATCTATTGCTGGGTGAGTTTTTCAATCTGAATCCGACGAGTTTGCTTATCGACGGGAGCATTACCACCCAGTCGCCCAAGGCTGAAGCCTATATCAATGCCATCGCCAAGTTATCAGGTTCTGTCACGGCGAAGGCTTGCTTGATCTTGTCTGGTTGCGCAGAAGGTACATTAAATCTTCCTACGGTGGATGTAGAACAGCCCATCCTGGTGGTCGATCCAAACAGCCTCCAGATATTGCCGGGCCTGCCGGCGCCATTGCCGGATCCACTTGCGGAAATCGCGTTGCTCAACCAGGAGGTGACGCTCTCTGGCACGTTGACACCTACACCGAACCCGCCGTTCGTACTGCCAGGTTTCAAGGTATCGACGGCACTCGGTACCATCGTCGATACTTCGCCGACGGGTACCCCTGAATTCGAGGTCGATCTTGCCTCCATTGAGGTTCAGGCGCCAGACATCTCCACTAGCGGGGGGCTCGACGGCAATCTGATCAAGTCCAGTGGCCGCGATGATTTTCTATTGGCCAGACTTGATATCGATGGGGTTGCCACGATGGCGGGTGCCTTCCCTCCCCTCGGCATCGGTCTGACGCTGATAGATATCCCCGGTTTCAAGGTTGGGGCGCAGTTCGACGCTCTGGATGTAGATGCCGGGCCGGACCTGGGTATTACGCAGGACTTTGAACTCGACCCAACGCTGATGGTGCGGCTCGACTTTAGCGCCCCTTTGATGATTGACGGCATGTTTGGTCCCCAGATGTTCTGGGAGGGGGCATGGGATGTACTGCCCAATTTCGCACTTCTGGAGAAGACCACCACCTTCGCTCCGACCTTTTGGCTCGACGCGGCGCTAACCAATACTCTTGGAATCGACCTTGGTCTCTCAGGGACCATGGATTTTTTCAAATTTGGTGCTGGAGTGACCGTTGCGGGCATCGACCTCCTCTCCATTGGCCCGATCAGTCTTAATAGCTTATTGGGGCTGAGCAACGAGCTGTTTTCAACTCCGAAGCTGCGGATTCCTATCTACGATATTCCATTCACACTTGGTGGCTTCGGCGAGATTCAGGCTGCGGCATTCACTATTACTGTACCAGAGCCTGGCACGCTGCTCCTGCTGTTGACTGGCCTTGGGTATGTCGTAGTTTTCCAGCGTCGAAAAAGTTTTGTACCCAGGATGTTGTCATAAGTGTTTTGCCCGAAGATTAGTCTTGTAAACATCCTTGTCGTCTCTGGTCTTCTGTTGGCGCAGGTGGCCACAGCCTCTGACGACAAGGGTCAGTACGGGGTTCGTGGTGCTGCACTGGTCTCGTGTTCTATATATGAAAAAGAACGCGAGGCGCGTTCACCTGTTTATCGCATGGTTGCTTCCTGGATGGACGGCTACATTACGGCTAGGAACCAGTACGAAAGTGATACATACGATACCGCTTCATTCGAAAGCACGGAACTGCTTGCCGCGCTTGTCAGTGAACACTGTAAAAAGCATCCAGAGACTTTGGTGTTCACGGTTGTCAATTCCCTCGTAACGCAATTTGCGAAAAATCGTTTGCGCTTACCCTCGAAAAAGATCGAAATTATGATCGGTGATCGCAAAGTCCTTCTTTATGAAGAGGTTGTGAGGCGTATGCTAGAGAAACTGTCTGTAGGTGGATTCTACGATGGAAAAATCAATAGCGTCTATGGCCCACAGGCTCAAACAGCAATGCAAGCCTTCCAAAAATCTATTGAGTTGCAACCGACGGGATTTCCTGACCAACTAACACTCTGGCGGCTTTTCAATGAGAACCAAGCCTCCGGACAGAGCTCGAACTAGAAAAGACTGGAATGACCGGTTTGGGTCGCTTTCTGCCCTTTGGGAAGTGGTCGATTAACTGCCAAAAGGTTTTTACCAACAGATCAGCTATCGAAGAGCATCCAGGATATCCTGGTTACTGGCAGCTTGTTCAACCTTCCTT